>Ga0302268_1001269_pt1 | contig 14207 bp, 8 predicted proteins | sample III_Bog_E2_1_FD_194554 | JGI IMG/M metagenome (GOLD analysis project Ga0302268, IMG submission 194554) | Peat permafrost microbial communities from Stordalen Mire near Abisko, Sweden - III_Bog_E2_1 | ecosystem: Environmental > Terrestrial > Soil > Wetlands > Peat | place: Sweden: Abisko...
AAAGACCCATGTTGCTGGTCTATCCTGAAGGACATCGAATGGGAGCAACTACAAGTGTCAGCAAGGAACATCTTAAAACTGGAATGATGAGAGTATTCTATTTGTTATTCAGTATGGTTACCGAAAGCGCCTTCCATGTCAATTTTTGATATCTTTCGGAAACTAAAAAGTTTTTAATGAAAAGAAGTTGCACATGAGTTGGGGAGAATACATTTTTTATAGTTTTTCAAAAGTGTACAAGCCTGAAGACTACTAAAATGAAAACGACTTTGTCGAAGCCATGAAGGATGAGTTCACAAAATATTTCGACGAAGTGTACAATCTCTACAGTCATAATGGAGAGGCCGAATTAATTCAAGACTGCGGTTCTAATTGAGGAATGATGATAAAATCGAACCCGTATTAATATTATAAGCTAAATTAAATTCCCAATTTAACAACAAAATCAAATTTTTATGCGTTCAAGTAAATAAAAGTTAACTACCGAAATAAATAACAACTTAGTAATAAGATATAATCAATATTCGAAAATGGCATCATAAATATAAAATAGAGGCAGAAATCACAGCAATTAGTTCATCTTCTCTCTGGAAAAACGTTTTATTATGTCTTTTTTATTGTATTTTGGTAAAGTTACTTTTATAACCTTAGGCGTCTTCAATCCCATCTATTCGTTCATTTATTGGTCTATATTCCTACTCGAAGTTGAAAATCTCATTGAGTTTAATTCATCCTTCCTAAACTAACGCTTCCAATTTGGCATCTTTTGAGCTTTATTCTAAATCCTGAGAGATGTAAAAGGAGTTTATTCAGAGTGCATATGTTTGATGACATGGTTAATTGATACTTTCCTACTCATAAAGGATGGAAAATGACGAGGGCTATATTTTTAGATGCTTTCGACCAAATGTGGAGGAAGTATTTTTACTCTTTCCAAAATGTTTTGCTTCTTAATTTTACGGAGCTGGACGATCTGCGTATTTTCTGATTTTTTCTGTTGATTTTTTTCTTACATGATTTACAGAAAACGATGGAAAGATAATCCCTTGATATCAAGGCTGTTTCTATCGTTGCCTTTGAGGGAGGAAATTGATAGCATAAATAATATAATTATAGGATTTTAAATAGAAATAATTTTGAGGCACATATCAATAAATAAGGAGATAAAATTTTAAAGGAGTGTAACCATTAATAATTTTCAAAGAGAAAAAGAATCAACCTAAATAATTACTCGTTTTAAATATAAGGGTTTTATTTTACCAAATGTTTTATTAGAATAACTATAAAACACCAATATCACTCATATCTACTGTTTTGATACTGCTTTATTATTTAATCCTGACCCAGTCCTCGCCTGAATTATTTAACTTACAATCTATTTGCCTTCCCCTTTTCCTATCCTCTCAGCTGCTTAGTTCTCAATTGCTCGAATTTATTCTAAATAGCATTATCAATACAAAGCTGTTTTGAAGTTACTCCTCTGATGACTCTGTTTTAAAAATTGAAAAGAATATAAGTACCCTAGAACAGGATTCCAATTCCCATACCTTGCATGAATCTTCTTGCCAACATATCGAGTAATCCGTTTTTTGGATTGTCAGGAAGGGAAGCTGATATCTTGGTCTTTGGCAATCTTCTCATGCCTATTATATTAGCAATTAAGATATTAAACAAATTAGAATATTAAGTCAATCATCAACTTCTTTAAGATTACTCTATATTTTTAAGTCACATTTATCATAGTTTTCTTTTCAAAGTTCATTCTCCATAATTTGTTATAATAAATTAATGCTAAAAATCAAGCAGAAGCGTAAGCTTTCCTATTCCGTATTATCACAATCACACTACGAGGGCGAAGGTGTGATTCCCTATCTACTAAAGAACGTATATCAACAGAATAAAATAGATTTCTACCTTGGGTAACATCAATATCACTTAGCCTAGCCACTTAAGAAATCGAACATCTGTTGACAGCCGTATTAAGGCCCAACCAACTACCAATTGACCATCAGCAATTTATAGTGGGACTAATTAAGCACAATAGTTTCATTGTTAGCATAGCCTTCACCCGATAAGAGTTTAAATATTCATATCTTTTTGGATTTTTAGATGAGAATGAAGTAAGTTATGAAAAGCTCAACGCTTTCGAGGAAATGCTCCTCCCATTTTGTAAAAAGTTCCCCCAAAAGGTAATGGTCCACTTAAATAGTTACTCAAACTGTTCGCGGATAATACAATACTCAAAGATCTCTTATTAAGACGGTTATATAATCGTCAAATCTTCAAGATACTCTATACAGCAATTTTCTGCTGTAGTAGCCCTCATGTTGAATAAATGATGCCCATTATTAAAGAATTAATTACTCACTTGATTAACTCAATCTTTTAGTTTAGTCCCTGTAATCATGATCGATAAAAATATTCAGATATTCAAGATTATGGATAAGTAACCTATAATCTCAAGGACTTTATATCCGATTTGACAATCAACCTGCCATCTGTGGAATTAGTTCTCATTCATTGCTTTGTCTAAATATTGAACTCTGATGTTCTGAATAGACTTGTTGAATATTTCAGTAAACTAAAAGATAAGGAAGAGAATGAAGAATATTGCTAAGGTCTAATCCTCATCCAGCTAAATTTAATTAAATTATTATAGTCCTTTAAGCTCTCATCTTCTCCCAACATCAATGAAGCCAATGCCACAATACGAAATGCATTGATGAAATTACTATGCAAGAATGTGAAAGCTATTGCTGGAAAGATACCTATATACACTCAACATTTGTTATAACACGACTAAAGATCAATCAACTTTTCATCAGGGGAATGTATTCCCAAGGTCGGCATGATCCGTTATCGAATACTGTAGCTAATATAAAAGTTACTGTCAATCAATGAGTTATAGGATCTGTGCATCGATTACAGTAATTTTGATTTGCTACCTGTGATTGAAGTACTCTTCAAGTTATTCAGGTTTTTCTATAAAGATTTAGATGGAATAATTTGATTCATAATATGTTGGTTAAAATCACACAACTCATTCTATCTCAAGACTATCAGCATTTCAAAATTAGACACATTGAAAAGGTATAAGAACATAGTTAAGGTATTTTTGGCAGTTTAGTAATAAACTTCCGTAACAGAAAATATATCTTTCTGCATAGTATGAGGATGGGTAATCAGGGTAACCGTGATGTTATCTTCCAAATAAGTAAGATGCTGATAAATTAAATGCAAGAAAATAAAGATCTTTCTTTGTTAATATAAAAGTTCAAGTTTTGGAAGCAATTTATGCAGTATGATATGAAAGAGTACGAAAAGATTGACCATTGTTCCTAATCTTTTGATGAACATATGCTGGAGAACAGTCCCAATTTGAAAAATATTGATCTTCCGCCAAGGGAGTATAAACATAATAATAAAACCTTGGAGACCATTGAACAGATTGTCGGTCACTTGAGGGATGACGATATGTGGAGTCCGCATAATATTAAACCAACCCACCTCATCGATAAAAAGATGTTTATGGAGAGTTAGATAATCAGGCAGATTGATTCCATTACTAATCTCTAATCTTTGGGCTGAGTGAAATTGATATTATGTTTTCGGACTTTCAATACCTAAATTTATATATTAAAGTATTTATAGTTAGTTATAAGGTTAGATTTACAGCGTAGGATACAAAGACAACAACAAATGAGTTAAAATACCTTAATTTGTGTTTTTTCAAATATTCTTAGACGATTTATCAAATTGGAATAAATCAAACGCGATCAGATTTCCTCAATATCATCTCTTGAGAAGGACACGCCTGTGATGTAACTTCTCTTGTCGGGACAGAAAAGTAAGCACTGAAAGTTTGTTAGCATGCCTTTTTAATTTACAGATTTAGGGAATAGGGTTCAACGGTCTAAATTTGCATAAAGAAGCATTGGCCCCCATCTCTTGATCGATTTTTGTCATATATTAGGTGTGGTATTGTCTGAATTTGATGGGTCTGTGTTAAAGGGAACATACTTTGGAATGGGAGTGGATGGCTAGCTTACTTCCTTTTCAGAGCTCATAAATTTTAGTGACGTGATAATATTAAATTATATGTCAAAAGTCAGATGCTCAGAATATAAATATTTCGGCATGGAGCTTAGTTTTTAATAATATTCTAATCACATCTACTTTCTCCTTTATACCTTTTACTATTCATCGTTGGCTAGCATCCATTAGATTTGTATCCTATTTTTGATTCATCTTATAAGCTCTCATAATGAAATACCCCAGAAAAATATAAATCAAAATCAAACAATGAGGCAAGAAGAAATTTATTTTCAAAAGTTGCCAACAAAATTTACAAAAGCTTTATTAATATCTTGATCGTATATCTTAGAGTTTGGTAATTTTAAAGGAAACATGCGATCACTCGTATGAATTGAGTCAATTAAAGCATAAAATTTCCTTGAAACTCGAAGAAAATATAAACATAATCAAATATATTCAAGCTTCATCAATGAATTTATGCATTACAATATGAAGATTGTATTGCATTTTCTCAACAGTTTGTCTCATTTTAGAGCTGAACCATGAACCTTGCTTAAAACAATTGGCAGCGATCTTGATATATTTATGAATCTTAATTAATATGTGGAGGAATCATCAGAAGTGGCTTTTAGTTTCCTTCCATAATTCGCTGGAGAATTATTCAAAAGAGTTTTTTAACTTATCATTGAAGCCATCATTCCAGATTCCTTTTACGATTTTGTCCTTAAAGATTACATAAGAAGGATTGAAGTGCTGATTGGTAAGCTCATCCCTTCGCGTATAGTGATAAGTCACCCAAAAGGTACCCCAAAAGCCTATTGCCCTTATAAACGGTATGTGAACCATTCTTTTAATTAAAATATATTCTGAATGATATCAAATCTTTTTGAGATTTTATAGAACCATTTTGGAGGCTGACATAATATCTGGGCCAAAGTAACGATCCTTTAGAAGGGGCTTAATGCTCTTTCTAACTTTATTTATGATGGCGGCTAGAGGTGGAGAGGTGGGTAATTCAACTAACTACTCAATTGCAGTATTAACAATGACTAATTCTACTGCATGAATATTAGCCATATTATCGAGAAGTAATTTACTTTTTCTGGCAGCAAACCCACCCATAGAGACGTGATCCTCCTGACCAGCCGAAGTAATGATAGAGTCAACTGAGGCTGGCTTCACTAACACTTTTGACTCAGACAAAAGGGCTGCTGTTGTGTCTAATTAAGAGTAGAATTACATTGAGCAATCATAAAACCACTGTTGATTCCACCGTTTTGAACGAGGAAAGGTGGAAGTCGCGATATTTTACCATTTATATACTTTGAGATACGTGCCTCACTAAATTTGCCCAATTAAAAAAGGGCTGTGCCTAAAAAGTCAGCTGTTTTAGCAACATATTCTCCATGAAAATTACCTGCAGAAACTAACTCATCTTAGGGAAATCCATCTTCTTTGAAATATATTAGGGGATTATCAGTGGCACTGTTCATTTCTTATTCAATAATTTTGCGACAAAAACGAATAGTCTTCAAAATTCCGGCCAAAGCTTGAGGACCGTCTAGTAGACAGCTTACCTATTCGTCAAACTCTCTCCCTGCATGCAAAGTCGATTAATTTTATCCCAACAAATCGTTAACTTGAGAGAGAACTTCTGCAAGTTAGCTATTAAATGGTTTATAGAATTATTGACTTTCCTTGGAGAAAAGGCTTCTATCCACTCCGAATATCTCAACTGATAGAGCATAAAGTACGAGAGAAGAATCAAATAATTTGAAAGCCTACTCTACAGACTAAGAGAGAAAGGCTGTCATAAACTGTGTCCCGTTGATCAAGGCTAGCCCTTATTTTTATTTTAGCTATAATACGCGAAGACCTAGCTTGTTCATAATAGTTTCGGCTGGTTGATAGGTAGAAGTTTACTGGTCCCAAGCTTGGCCTTATCCTAGCATTCCTAAGGCTAAGTGTGCAAGGGGAGCTAAATCCCCAGAAGCCCCAACTGTACCTTGTTGAGGGATGAGGGGTAAATAATTCGAGTTATAAGCTTCAATAAATTTCTATAAATTCTGAGGACAGATTCCGCTTCTTCCCTTGGCAAGTGTATTAATTCTAAGTATTTCCATCCTTCTGACAATATCTAATGGCGTTGGTATTCCCACACAAACTGCATGAGATCTGATAAGGTTAAGCTGCAGATCATGTCTTTGCTCAGGACTGATACAAATATTTGCAAATGATCCAAAACCAGTGGTGATTCCATACACAACTTTGAGAGGATCCTCCATCATCTTAATAATAGAATTGCGGCTTTTGATGACAGCTTACCAAGTTTTCTCACTTAGTCCAATTTTAAGTTTGTTTCGAATAATTTTATCAAGAGTGGCGACAGTTAGAGAATGCCCATCAAGCTCGACAACTTATTTATTTGTGATTGACATTTACATTTATGCTAATTATATGATAATAAATTTATGAACAAACCCCATCAGCTACTTCATGTTTTAAAGTTAAGCTCATTAGATATCCTAAAAATTACTTTAAATTTTTAATAAAATATTTAATAAACTTATTATATGACATTATGCTACTTACAGAATCTATCTGAGATGACTGTGCAAGTATCCAATAACAATTCAATGATTAAAAAAATTTCTTTAATTATTAAAAACAAAATTGTTAAGACTATATGCTCTATTTTTTAATCATCAGAACAGGAAGGGGAACATGGCTTTTCTACCTTTAGGATATTTATCTTTAAATTATTTTTGATATCGCCTATGCTTATCCTTTGCCCACTGTGCCATCTGAACAATTGAGAAAATAGTAAACAAGTATGCTGTATAGTTTCGTGTCAGCAAAGAGTAAGCAATCCATCCGAGGGCCTCCCAAAAGTAATTAGCACATGAAACGGTATCAAAGCCACATCCATGAGGGATCTGCCTTTCCTTTGCAAGATTAACATATTCCTCATCATCTTTATTTTTTGGTGATTTTCTGAAATTTCCTAAAATAGTATGGCATTTAAAATTCATAAACTCAAAGAAAGCCCAAGCACCTACTAAGCCAGCAATAACAGGAGGAGAATATGTGTGCCCTGAAGGGAAGAAATAGAGCTCAGTCGCATTGAAGAGAGCAAATAGAATCCAATAATGGAAGCTATTTATCATAACTCTTTTGAAAGGCATGGATTATCGACTAAAAACATGAACATAGGCAGTTTAGTATTATCGTTTTAAATAATGAATAATAGCCATTACTAAGGCTACGGTTTGGATAGAAGTGTATTCTTCTCTTTTTCCTAATAGATAGAAGAGAGGCAAGATTAGGATTGGGCCCAAATATTCCACATAAAAAACATGATGCCATCTAATTTGCTTTCCCAAATTCTTTAAAGTGAGATCATTCGTTGATAATTTTGCAAATTTAAGAGGAATTTCATTATCAGTTAGAACAACTTTAGTTTATCCATTCTTATATGATAATTCCTGTTGAATGAGAGGCACTTTTGTCTTGGCTTAAAGTTGTTCCTTGACCCATCTGATGGTCTTTTCTTAATCTGCTTTAATAGTTATTTTGTCCTTGTATGTGATTGTAAGATCGACTGACATATCTTTAGTTGATATCAAAAAATAATTAAAATCAACTTCGGATCATAATAAATAAATTAAGTCAGTCAGCTGGTCATAAAAAAGAATTGGCTTAATTTCACATATTTTGTTATTATGAACTCAATCAATTATTTACAATTTATAATTGAATAATTAATGACGAACAAGCGCGCTGATGACCTTTTCGATCTTTCAAAACTCAGTTAATCCTCAATCCGAAAATATCAAGTAAGACTGCTTCTAGATAGAGTTATTTCAGAATCAATTGCAGTGATAGCGAACTTAAAACCAAAATTAAAGAACATTTTTGTAATGATCTCAAAGTTGATTCAAATGATGTCCTTGAAAAATTTTTGGAGCTAAAACGAGAAGAAAAAGGAGGCAAGATAAGAGGGACTCGACCCGCAAGGATTCCGAATTGATCATAGATTAGTCTGTGCTTATTAATTTAATTAATTTAGAGATGAATTCAAGAAGTATTAATGACCTTTAATTCTATTGTGAATCAATAACTTGCATGGTTTTATTGTAAGAAGATCATAAATTTTTGTTAATCAATTTATAACTAATATTAATCCTAACAGTTAATTAAAATGAATGCATTGCTAAGCAATCTCACTAAATTCGTCAGTGCCGTTATGGAGCTCTACTCTCCTCTTCCTTTCGATATGATGTCTGATTTCGATACACTCAATGCGTATCTACGTTCTTATTCTTAAAACTAATAAAAGATGCTTTAAGGATTCGTGAATCGAGTTGTGGAGAAATCAGAAGCAAAGATGAGGAGCATTGTCGGAAAATAGACTGATAACTGCATCACTACTGATCATTATGATCATATCCTTAAGTATTATGACAGCTGCACCTTCAAAAATCCAGATTTGAAATTGGATTTGCAGGCGAATGAAAATGTGAAACTATATAACGTCCCTGAAAGACATCATTTTGAGAAAGATTACAGTCAAGTTTCAACTCAACGCAGCAAAAGGATGATGGATCAAGAGGGAATAAAATCAGATAGAAGTAAATTTGGAAGCAAACAACGAAGCAAAATCAGCAAGGACGCCAATAAGGAGAACACAAGTTTCGATTTTAACTTCAAAATTGATAAGGATGCACTCTAGAATTAAGAAAAGTATTTGAAATTGATTAAATCAGAAGCGGAATTTCTCCCAATTGTCAAGGAGTAGATGGTCAGGAAAAAAAGTACGGATATTTCTTTTAAGGACAAGAGATAGGATAAATTAAGTAAAAATAAGGTCAGATATGAATCAAATGAAAATAAAAGCAATCTCGTTCATATTTCTTCTCTGAAAATAAAATTAAAGCCAAGACCTACTTTGGACATCCCCAAACTAAAATAGGGTATTAATGAGCTTTATTAACTTTATGTAAGTCAATAAAAGGAAGTTAATAAATTGCACAGGGACATTTGGAGCTATGAAGAGATCAGAAAAGATTTAATTAACGATAAATTGTGATTCGATTCAATTTATATCATTCCTTAAAGATAAGGCTCATTAGTTTTAATATAATTTTATCAGATTTTGAATAAATATATAATGAGCATTCACCCCGCTAAGGCTGTAAAGAATATCGAGCCATAAATCAATCAGATAGACAGTCAGCAAGCAAATTAGTATCCCTCTGTATCTGATAGAAAAAAAAGTAATTAAATGAAATAAAGGAAGAAAAGTTTGCTAAAAACAAAATAATAATAAAAATAACAACAACAAAGGGTCCAACAAGTTAATGGAGAGGAAATTCTTTAATTCAATAAAAAATAGCTTTTAGCATCATTTCAGCCAAATAAAGTTGATCAATACACAAAACACTCAATCAAATAAGGAGAAACCCGCAAAGACAGATTAAAAAACAAACTTTCATTTATCATCAATACGATCAATTAATCTAACTAAGTAGCCTCAGTCAGCTACTGTGATAAAGAGTCAATCAAAGATAAAAGTTCAGAGTCATCATCATAAGAATTGTCAAATGATTGGCGGCCGTCCAATAATAACATGAGTAATAATGATAAAAGAATCCATAATGAAAGTGACATTAAAAATTAAAAAAAGATTGAGCATAAAAAAAACATGGAGGAATCTGTCAAAAGATAAGATGAGTAAGAATTTCTCTAATAAAAAAAGATAAAGAAAAAAATTGGGTATAAGTATTTGTTTTATTCTTAAATAAAGGAAGAAAAAGAAGAGGCAGAACCAACGATGGTAAAGCATCAAGTTTAAAGGAAATAAAAAATAGTCTAGCTACCTTAATCTAACATCAACAATATTAATGTTTATGAATATGAAAAATCAAAGCATAAAAAAGATGAATCGCCTCATAGTCGATTAAAAAATAAGCTTGGATTTTTAATCAATCTCATCAATGATAATGATGAGGTAGGTTCAGTTAGTTATTATACTGATTCTGTGAGAAATACTGAAAAATAATTAGTAGAGCAAAAATAAAATAAAATTGAAAATGACTAACAACAAAATATTATACCGAATGCATAGGAAAAAGTCATATTTAATTAATTTTAAAGATTTAACTCCTCAAAGGTGCATACTGAAAATAATAATAATGAGATTCAATAATTTGTCTAGCAAAAAGAGGCCAAAAGAGTCATTAAAAGTTAAAAAGAAATATAAGAAGGCAACAAAGCAGAATTAAAAAAATCAATTTTAGCTATTAATAAATCTCAGCTCATGAAATCCAAATCGATTAATTATGAAAAGAAGAAAGAAAATTCAATAAAATAATATGATTCATAAAAGATACAAATATAAAAACTATCTAAAGCATCCAATGGCAATCACCTATCAGATTCTTTTTAAAAAATAGATCATTTTCTTAAAGATAAACATTTAGCTATGCCTACTGCTTTGAACAGAGAAAGCAAAACTGTGAATAATTAATTTTCTGCTGGAAGATATTAATAGAAAGACGCTTCAGCCTAAAAGGTTAGCAACAACAAAATTATTTCAGCTTTAAATGCGAAGTCCAGAGAGTAAAAATCAAGCTAAAATAAGGGAAAGGAACAATAATAAAACCAGAATAATTAAATGCCCATCAACTCAAAGAATAATGCATCGAGCCAAGATTCTAATTTTTCTATTAAACTTCATTAAATCTAATTGGTAAGACTATAAAAATAAATCCCTATCCAATAGGCCCAAGCTAAAGGATAATCAGTTTAAATTGATCAGCCAACCATAAAAGAGAATGCAAACTTTGAAAATTCATTAGGACAAGAAACTTCAAAGGAGATGTAAAAAAATAATTATAAAACACTAGATTTGCATCGCAATAAATCATCCTATTTAGAGGAAGATCTTTCACATTTTAAGGATGGTAAAAGTTAAAAAAGAAAAACCAGCCAACATGAATAAGTTATTTCCAATAAAATCAATCAAAATCAAAAAGCTGAAGATTTTGACATTGACCAAAACAACAAATATCTAATTCCAAAAAATAAAATTTAATTTAGACTCGAATCTAAAAGAAAATTATAAACTTAAATCAAGTAGAAATTATCTGATCTCCGAGGTTTAACAGACCAGCAAAAGAGAATTGCAACTCTCTTCAAGAAAAGATAAGAAAATTTGGCAAAACGAGTTAAAGAACAATTCTTTCCAAATAATGCCTTGTTCCCTTCAGAATCATCCAATTCAACGAAAAAATAAAGACCTTTCTTAGGATAAACTGATGCCTTAGATAACATCATGGATCAACCGCCTCGCTTTCATACAACACTGTCAAATTAAAAACAAGGAAGCCACCATAAAAAAAGAAGTTTACATGGTTAGGAGCCTGTTAAATATTAATAATTGAGAGATCGACCTCATTTTCCGACTTTGAGTTTGTCTCCAAATATAAAACGATCCTAAAAGATGTTTGAAACTTTCAACCATAAAAAGGCTTCAAATGATTATACAAAATTGAATTTTATCAGCAAAATGAAAAGGCGCGGTTTAAACGATAATCTATAAAGCAATTCAGAACGAGATATTTCTGGAGGATCAGAACATAATAATTCAATGCGAATATTTCACAAATAGACTGTGAGCAAACTCCAATTTTACAATATAAATAAACTCCACAAAGATTATAGTAATCAGTCCAAACTCAATCTAAACGCTAAATAAAAATATGAACGGCTAAAATAGCTACTGGAGCAAATATGATTCCTTATCCCTACAATAATATTCATCAAGTATCTATTTTAAAGGCCGCCAATTCTGCCTTATTTGATTATTAATTTTATTCGTCATTAGTTATAATAAAATAATGATAAATCTAATCGGACGATGCTCGAAGTTATAATCAATGGCTGATAAGATATTTTGTTTGATAGGAAAATTATTGTATCGAATATTGGATTATTATTCTTTTGGGATTAAATTTATAATTTTGTTTAGTCAAATAAAACAAATCATCTGAGGTAAAATAAAAAGCTTAATTTATGATCTTATTTATATTTTCTAACGACGCCCGATGAATTGATCCTATTTCTCGAGTTATCCCATTCGAATACTCGAATTATGAGTTTTATTTTTAATATGCGAAAATGCTGCTATTATATCTTTTTATTGTTGATGCAAAAATATAAAGAAAAGTCATTTTATGATTTTTTCAAGGCTAATGGTAAAGGATCAAGAAGAAAGATATCATTCGTGACTTATGAAGCTTGAAATTATCTCAATTTTATTTTTCCATTCAACTTTCAAAAATTAGTCTTATTTTGAAGAAATTCTAGCGGGAGTCGAGTTGAGATCACTTATATCTTCATCTTTCCTTGAATTAAAGTGAAAGTCTGAGTTTTCACTGGTAATTTATTGAAAACCACATCTAATCTTGGATTTTTCTGATGTGTGTTGAGATTAAGATTCGTCTGGATAGAGATTTAAATCAATTTTAATTTGTTAATACTTATATTGCCTGATGAGTGTCTTTGCAGTTGAGTACTTGATGTTGAGTTCTTATGAAATCTACGTTAATTTTAACTTTACCTTTCTAATCGGCATTCCTCTCTACAAAACTTGCTTAAATAATCTGATTTTTGATTTCAGAGGAATTTTAGCATATCTGAGCCTTTAGGTTGAACCTTGCACCATTTTTGTTTGAATTTTCATTTGCTTTATAAATAATAAGGAGAAAAGGGAATTAATGAAATGCTGATCATTACTGGTGTTTTTAATTTTATTCATTAAAATGATGAATTGGTGCACACAGTTAGCAGGCAAAAATAATATCAATGTGATTAGTGTTGAAAAATAGAGATGGAAGGAAGATCGTCTAGAGATCTTCCAACCATTTCATAAATCATCGAAGCTCTCAAAATTTTTGGGCTTCTTTTTGGCCTTAAGGTCAAGATCGCTTTTTTAGCAATGCACTATATTTTCGCATTTATCTTTAATTGCTGGAGCAGCCGATTGCTTTTCGTTTACATCATTTGTTGGAACCTATTCTTTATCTTTGCTAATAGATATGGGAGAGGCCTCTTTCCTGTAAAATACATTCTTTGATTAAGTTTACTTCCTTTATTCATGGACGATCTCATTAAAGGGTTTTGATTTTCTTGGTGATTGTTCATCACTGATTTCCTTTGTTGGAGATGTCGATTTACTGGAGGAAAAAGATTATCTTAATTTCCCAGTTATATTTTAAATTTCCCCTCCTTCAAAAATAAAATTCAGAACGAAGTTAATTCTATTCAATATCTTGGTTTTGCTATTATTTGACAGATCAAGCTCTTTTTTGACCACTACATTATTTAATTGTTGCTCGGCTACTTGTTGCATTTTCTTTGAAAAATCTGCAGATGCTGAACCCGATGGAACTTTTTAGATAGTAAAAGTGATTGGATTACTCTATTGCAATTAATTTTGCTCCTGCAGTCCACTAAAAATAAGCTCCTCTTCCGTTCTTGTTCGATAGTTTTCGTTGATTCCATATCTCACAGACATACTGCTTTTGGACTAGCGGCTTTGACTAGCCTTTGTGACAATTTAATTAAGATTCATATCAGGTTATTCATGTTTATTTACTACTATGGATTGCTATTCTGCTTTTAGTGTCACATTTTCAAGATTTACAGACTTATTCTGCAATTTATCGCTGAGCAATTTCTTAAAGTCGTCAGCATTGAAATCTTTTTATTTTTGGGAAGGAGAAAAAGAGAGAGGCCGAGGATCTGGAATGATTGATTTTAGCTCAGCAGGAAAATTCCTTGAAATTTCACCAACAGTTGGCCTACGCTATTTTGGTGGATCTTCTAATCCTGTTTTGATGACTCCACTTTTTTAATACTTTTACCTCAGCTGTTTTACGTTCATTTTTAATCTTCAAAAGTATCAAATTAATATATGTAAATCTTGCTAATGAATCAAAATATAATGCTTCTAATTACGAATCATGATCCTTCTAGCCAATATCCGACGCCCATAGTTAAAAAATCATATTTTTAATCAAAAGTATATTTTATCCCATCACTGCAAGGACAATTTTATGAAACGGGTCCGTTATTCTTAAAATAAAGTTTTTTTTTTTTTTTTAATG
>Ga0302268_1001272_pt1 | contig 14178 bp, 2 predicted proteins | sample III_Bog_E2_1_FD_194554 | JGI IMG/M metagenome (GOLD analysis project Ga0302268, IMG submission 194554) | Peat permafrost microbial communities from Stordalen Mire near Abisko, Sweden - III_Bog_E2_1 | ecosystem: Environmental > Terrestrial > Soil > Wetlands > Peat | place: Sweden: Abisko...
TGGCAGCATCAGTCTAATCTATCTCCAATTCGCGCAGGCAATCAAAATGGACAAGTCTAAAGGCAGCAGCAGTCTAATCTATCTCCAATTCACGGAGGCAATCAAAATGGACAAGTCTAAAGGCAGCAGCAGCCTAATATATCTCCAATTCGCGGCAATCAAAGTAATTAAATTAAAATGTAATAACTTCATCAATTCATTACTATAAGAAATACACGAATCCGAACTGCTCAATTGTATCTATATTTATTACCTTCTACAAGTCCAGATTGGAAGATTATCGTCGATAACCTTCCACCAATCAAAGAAATCAATCCAATATTTATAGCCTATTTGGAGGAAAATAATTTTAGTGCAAATAAATTTCATTAATGTTGTGATGGCATTTAAAATACATTGACTCTGATAAAATACGGTAAAAAATAGTTATTTGCTGCCTTTACTCCTTTAAAATGGTGTAAATATCCTTAAGGATATTTACCTGACTAATCTCGAAAATCAAAGCTTTTTTGGGTTAACAAGAAGCAAGTTTTCGAGGTATAAAAACAAAATGGAGAAAATGCAATCTGCAATAATGCGGCTTTTGGCCCGTGCTTTGGAAGAGACTTAATAATTAAAGATAAATGCAATACACGAATTGCCTAAATAAATATTGGATATTATTATAGGAAACCTGATGACAATCTTCAAAAGGAAATTTTAAAAATTAATTAAGAAAAAATGGTTATTACTGAATATCAAGTTTATAAAGTAATTTTTAAAGAATCTGTCTAGCCTTCTGTGATCTAAGAATAAGCAAATTGGATTAAGTTGAACTAAAATATTCACAAAAAAAAGAATTAATGATTGTATACGGCTTATTTCATCGTATTTTTTTACGTATGACCATAATAAAAAACTATCACTGTTGAAATGTATCCTTTATAGCTTTGAATCTCTTGATGACTTAGGTGCTCTTTTCAATTGCGCTTTTTACTCGATTTTGCAAATCGAATGATTATCTCCACTTATCACTTGCTTCTTTATTCTAACTTTTACGACCACCCAGCATTGCTACTCTTGAGTACTCGCTTTCCATTTTTTAGGGAATTATATTGCTTGATTGAATTACTAACTCCTTTTGATGAGGGTTTTTCTTGCCGATCTCTTAATTTTCTCTCCTTTGAGATTGTTTAATTTGAGCAGTTTATTCGTATTTATTTGGCCTGTTTTGTTGAAAGTAATTAAATTACTGTTTGGCCTGAGAGGTTTTCTGTGCTGCATTTTGGTTATAAAAAGGAGATATAGGCTCCTGATAGCTATTCTGTTTTTTTGTGAGGTTCGGCAGTGGTTGCTGCGGAGCCTATTATTTGGCTTTGCTTCTAATATTAGGATTTGTCGCTGGAACAGCTGCCTTGTTATTTTCATCTTCTTCCTAATTATCTAAAACATCCATAAACTCTTGCAATATTTTCTAATTTTCACTATCAACACTCATATTAACTTCTTGGTAATATTTTTATAACGCTTTCTCCTTGCTTCTAAATTAATTTTCTCTTACTTGTTGGCTTTGTTGGTTGGTGGAGATATGGCAGTGTCTACTGGCTGATTTTTTAATCTGTCGTTACTCTTCAATTATTTATTTGATTTTTCGCTGCTAAATCGTTGACTTGCCCGTTTAAGGGGATTGCTCGACGAAACTATATAAGGCTTAAAGAGGTTGCTGATCTCTCTAATATAGTTTGACTTTAATTTTTATGGATTTATTGTTGAATCTAATTCAAAATTGAGATCTAAAAAGTACTTTGCGCCATAGTTCTGGTCCATTCCTATATTTTTAAGCTTAAATTCAATTTTAATGAAGTTATTGGCTAAAAATACTGATAACTTGATGAGTTGATCCCTAAAGTTTTCGATGAACTGGTCATTGATGTTGGATATCCAGGTTTATAATTTGATGGGTATATATTCATATAGAAAGTGAATGCTTTCCTACTCCTCAAGTACTGATTCAATCTTAATTAGATATTAGTTTTTTAATTTGCGCAAGACAGTCATCTTTTCCAACATCTTCTTTTTCTAATAAGGATGCAGATTGTATACTTTACGCACAAGGACTCTCGTGTTTTCGGTTGTACACTAGTCGCACTCTCCAAAAGGATAATCTTCCTACATGACCACCACTACTTGCTTTGGAGGCATTCCAATTTTACTAATATTTTTAATGCAGAAACTTATTATAGTAAATTTCATATCACTAAGAATGATAGGGCAAATATTTATCTTTCATTGAAATAAAAGGAAATAATTTGAAAAATATCATAAAAACTATAAAGATAAAAGATGAAATAGAAATAGAAAGTATTTGTGTTTGTAAATTGCTTTTAGAATTTTCATTCTCCTTACTCAGTGAAAATGGAATTATTTCTCATTTGAAATTAATTTCTCCGCGAGTATTCGAGGTTTAATTTAATTAAATTTTGCTTAGAAAGAGAAGAATTTTGTTAAGGATTATATACCTTGAAATTGGCGATATTTTAATCTTAATAATTAACTGAAACATGAAGAAAAATTATATTGCACATCTCCAGGAGTACGACTCCAAGACTTCTCTTCTCAATAAGCAAGATAAATATCGTCGCAGGTTCATCAAAACCTGCTATCAGTTGGATAAAGAAAATATTAATCCCAATGTCACACAGGGCAGGAAACATCAGCAAGGGCAACATGAACACAAAATGAAAGCAAAGATAAAACAGCAGGAGTCAACCTTTGAGAATACCCATAAAGACGATGTCAAAAATTAGGTCAAGCAACGTTTGTCATAAACTGGTAAAGAAATTAGTAAATAAATCAATACAGTCCAACCCATCAAGGAGATAACAATAAATCCATATAAATGTGAAGTAGACCTTACCCACAATTCTTAATAACTATTCATGGTTGATAATAATGGAAAAAAGCTGATCTGTTGCAGCTAATGCTCCATCAATTATCTTAATAAAACTATTTTCTTTCAGAAGTCCCCTATTGAAACTTAAAGAACATCTGGATAGAATGAATATATGGAAAAGCTAAGTAAAATTAAAATAAAGTGCATTACATTGTCGAGAATACTGAGCTAGAAATTGAAAGAGTAGAAACAAAAATGTAAATTTTACTACTAAAATTTGATTTAATAACTAGTAAAACTGCAGAGAGAATCCATCAGTTATGTGAGCACTTATTTTTAGAAGTGCCAACATCAAATAAATAAGATTGATGAGGATATTGATATATAAATCGCTAATTTTAATAAGGAGTCTTTCTCAGTTCAATCTGAAGAGGAAATGCTGCTTACCAATCGAGACAAATATTATATACCACCTCATTTGCAGTAAATTGAGATCGAGACTATTAGTATCAGTTTTAGTGAAATATTATTTAAAGATCTGAGGTAAAAATTGCAATAGTTTAATCTATTAAGGCTAAACTAGTATTCTAGCATCCAAAAGTAAAAGTCATGTCAAGCCAGTGTTTACGAAAAATCAACTAGTGAGACAAGAATTGCTGCTTCGAGTAGATGCTAGAGTAGTAATTAATAAATTTAACTTCTGCTCTGTTCATAATAAATGAACAAAGGAAAAGTATCAAAAGATATCGATGGAAATTATTTAGAGGTTTCTTTTGAACAGAATTAAGAATTCATACTAAAAAGCGACTATCCGCTTATTCCACAGATTTAGGAGTAGTAAGAGGGTATAAGTCCTTCCTTTAAACATTTTTGAATACGTTTATTTCTTTTATTATTAATATGAAAAGGACAAATTAAAGATATGATATTGTTAATCAAAATTTATGATTCAGTATTCTCTATTCGTTGGATAGATAGGGTTGCTATCAACTCCATAAGGATTGATGGCCATATTCTCAAAACTTTTTGAAATATCGGTATGATCTAAGGTTTCTTTAAGTAGAAGAAGGAAGAAATCTTATGACTTCGGAGGGTCGTAATCATAATGAGTATAATCTTTTATCTTTGCTTCATTAATATCGCCTTTTTCACAGGGATGTTATTTTTTTCGAGAATTTAGTTAATTTTTTTTGTAGGTTTTGTTTTAGGGAGAAATAGAAACATTTACAGTTCTCGGTATATCAGCTGGTTCATTTTTAACTGAATAAATAGGAAATTGTCTCAATATATACTAAAATCCTGGGTTGATCTTTTTAGTTTGAGCTGCCAAGGTTCCTTCATTTCCCCCATCGGGTTCCATTAATTGTGTTAGAATGGAGTGAATTTCTCTAGCTTAAGGCATGGTTTCTTTTTTCAGTAACTTCAAACAGATTTTTTTAACTTTGATCAGTAGATTTAAGTTTGGAATATGTCGTTAGATCTTTTCATTAATATTGATTTTTTTTTACCGAAAGATGATCATCCCATCACATATTTTGGTGATCACTTCTCTAAAGATCTATCTCTCTTCGAACTCTATTTAGAGATATTTTAGGCATAAAAGAATCAACTCATGCTTCGGAGTCCACTCTCTAGGGCGATCTATTTTTTAAAAGGATAAGAAGTCTCTTCGTGATATTTTGTAAGAATTTTTCAGTTTCCTAAAGATATTTGGTATAATGTCCTTCGTTCTTTTTTTGTTTGTTGCCTTTCTTGATTTGTTTGAAGTTTGGGTATTTGGTAATGACTTTAAATTTACTACCTTCTTTTCAAGATTTTCTGTTAACTGTTGAAAAAATTAAGCTCCAGTGACTACTATTGAAAAGACAAGTGAAATGATGGAGAGGTTACAGTTCTCAGTCATCATAATTTTGTATTGGACTTGGAATTAAATGATTATAATAATCTCTCTCTTGGATTGGATTTATGCCTCTTCCTCAATGCCCAAATGTTTTTATTGACCTCCTGATGATTTTTCGATCAAGAGACCCTACAATTGATTATAAAAATCATTCTTATTGAATAATTTGATATTTCTCATTATTTACTACTCTATGCAAATAATCTATGACTACAATAACTTATAAAAGAAATTTTATCAATGACAATATTTGTGGATCAAATTCAAAACACTGATGGAGGCTATATTTTGGTGCACCCCGAAGGTATATTTTAGAGAATTTTCATATAAGACATTTTTTATACCAGAATTTATCAATAGAGTCTTAAAAATTAGAAATAACACAATCAATATATATTTATAAATTATACAATTATACTAATCTTCAATTCCATCATTTCCTCATACATTATTTTTATAAAAATTTCAATCGAAGTTCAAATACTCAAAAATATTATTTACATGATAGTCAATCTAAGAAAGGAAAAGTCCTTCATTCAAACATTTTTGAATACATTTATTCATCCACTTATCATATAACATCAATAGAATGCGAAGAACATCATACAACGATAAATTCGAACGCAATAACTACGGAAAAATCACCAGCCGACAAAAAGAAGCAGATCTAGCTGCTAAGAATTTAAAGTTGGACCTCAGCAGACTTCCTGAGGATAATTTTCTTGCTCCTCGCACACCCTATCAGTACTATCAGTCCAAATTACTGAAACCGACGACACATCGTCCCCTAACAACTCAAAAGCCAGGCTCTTTCCTGTAATACAGAAGTAAAAATATGACGATAAAGGATAGAGTCACGATGCCTTTAGCAGCAGCAAGTATGATCAGAGATAATAACTGTTAGTTAATGCTTTTAAAGATAGTTCCAAAGATCCACAAAGAGATCAACCTCCGTCTGAGTACTCAAAAGGAAGGATATATCGAGGAGGCTCATGGAGGTATGAAGACAAGATGGGCAAGGAATTAAGTCATCCTGCTACTGCAAGATATTCTCCAAGTAGAAAAAGAGACTCTTCTCCATTAAGCAAAAGAGAGGCTCCATTAGATTTCAGTGATAATGACAACAAAGTTCGTAAACCTAACGCTCTTTTGGACTTGATTGGCCAAAACCTAAAAAAGTCCGATAAAATTTTAAACAAGGATGACGATTTCTTTTAGTATGTAATGCGGTTTTCTTACCGCACAAAAAAAGGCTATATTCCAACAAATTCAGGAAAAGTTAACCAAGATAGTTTTATCATTAACCCTAACATCAATTCCAAAACATGGCAGCATTTTTTCTCAGTTTGTGATGGGCATGGTCCTCTCGGTCATCAAGTATCTGGATTTATTAAAAATGTGCTGCCTAATTGTATATCAAATTTGAAAATGATGTAGCGTCATCCGAAAGAAGGTCTGGTCAAAGCTTTCGAGATAGCCTATGAAAAATTAAGAAGAGAATCAAAAATTGACTTGAATTTTTCGGGCTCAACCATCATCAGTTGCTATCTACAGCAAAGCAAGCTGTATTGCGCTAATGTAGGAGATAGCCGAGCAGTGTTGGGAAAATATAAATCTAACAATTGGGAGGCAATAGCGCTCTCAAATGATCACAAACCTTCAGTAGAAAAGTAGGCTGAACGAATTAAGAAGATGAAAGGACGAATCTAACCCTTTACTGATGAATATGGAGATCCCATTGGTCCATTAAGAGTGTGGGTGCAGAATGACAACGTTCCAGGGCTAGCAATGACTCGCAGTTTTGGAGATCTGGTAGCCGCCTCAGTAGGAGTAAGTCCTATTCCCGAGATCACATGTATTTCTTTTCAGAAACAGAATTTGCCTTAACTTAATAGGACAAAATACTCCTAATCGGTTCTGACGGTGTATTTGAGTTTCTCTCAAATGAGGAGCTGATTCGCGCTGTGGCTCCTTTCTACGAAAACAAACAGATCCAGCAGGCTTCAGACCACCTAATGACCCTAGCGAATCGTTCTTGGACTAAAAATTCATCGATAATCGATGATATAACCTTCATTCTCATTTTCATTTCCTACAATGAAATGTGAGCAGCCGCAGCCTACAGCAGATCTCAGCTCATATTATATTGTTCTATTTTGTTTTAATCAATAAGGGAAGACCATTAGTTCCAGAGTGTTAATGGAAACAAGAAAAATAAATTATTTTTGGCGTAAAATTAAACTTGGTTTTTGGGTGGCGGGAGATAATTAATTAGATGAGTCGACTGCAGAGTCGGTGCCAGAAGTCCCTCGCTAAGCGAGACTGCCATGCAGACAATGCCAGTTTAATAACAGAACTATCTCCTGACTATGTGCTGGACAACTATAGGAGTATCTCAAAATATAGCCTAAATAATATCAATTCCATATTATTAAGTAGTATTCTCCTAACCCAGAGGACGGAAAATTTTACAATCTCTTGGGAAAGATGTCCCCCAAACGCAGACTACGCTGTGGATGTGTTAAGTCGAACTGCAATGCCAAATATTGCTAGTGTTTCAGAGCTGGGGAAACCTGTGGAGAGGACTGTAGCTGTATTGAGTGTCACAACCGTAAGCTAAACCGTAGTGACTCAATGAGGGACCGTGGCTAATTTTTGGCTTGCAACTGCATTAAAAGTAATTGCCTTAAGAAATATTGTGAGTGTTTTCAAAACGGGAAGAAGTGCAACAGTTAATGCCATTGCTTTGCCTGTCATAACTGTGAATAAATACCAAAGAAATAAGGCTAAAGTTGACTCTAGAACGGAGGTAAAATGTTCATAATTCCCAATTTATAAAATTAAACACATGATAAATCATTAGATTAAGATTTTGGTTTAAAATCCATCTTTGTATGATACTGTCAAGTATTGGACTTTATATAGAGGATAATGAACCTTTTTAATAATGTTATTGGGTTCATTAAATTCATTAGTTTTAAGTACTCATCGATTGTTGCTCATAGTTATTATATATAGTTGCTTATCTTTTATATCAGTCTTCTTTAATTTGTCTATTTTGAAAATAAAGTTATCCCACCTAACTCAGTGATTCCGTCATCTTCTTTTTTCTTTCTTTTCATTATACTTCATTCTTTTGATAAAATTTAGTGATATAAACTTGATCTAAAAATAGAATAAAAATCTTAAGAGTCTTATTGATTATAAATATAGTAAGTTTTTTGGAAGGCATGAACAGCTTCAGAAGTTTCTCTCATCTCCCCGATGATCAAGGCCTCAGGATTACCAGATGTTCACGAAGGGTTTCTAAAAGGAACATCGCTAAAGAGAATTAAATACGGATAATTAACCCCTTCTTGGGCAAAGAAGAAAATTATCTCCCTCTTGAATTGCACTAACAAATCCAAAACCTTCCTTATATATCGCCAAATAATATTCAGGACATCAGCTTCAAAACTCCTGTGGGAAGAAGACGCTCCTCTGCTTTCTAGCGACATCTTCAAGCGATGCAAAGTGCAGCAAAAAAGCAAGAATAAATGTATCAATGCTTTGTTGGGCATAATTAAGATGAAGAGGGTAGTGAAGAAGAAGTGATGGAGGAAGAACAACCAATGACAATATAGTAAAACGATTAAGTTTCGTTAGGAATGCGGCACTGTTTCTTCCACATGGAGAATGACCTCACCGATCATGAAGATTTCAATCTTTTTAGCAATGAACCTCCTCCAAATGAGGGCGAGATTATTTTTTACTCTCAGAACTAGATTGAATAGTAGATATGGATGCAGGATAATTATTAGTCTTACCTGAATGTCTGATTTATATATACTATATCATCATTTTTTGGGGGAATATTCACTATTGGGCATTAGTTGACCTAACTTCTACCACATGTTTTAACTGTCAGCGTATTTGTCGACTGGGTAGGCCTTTTCTTCGCATTTCTTGTCGATTAACACATCGATTGTTAATTTGAAGGCATCATTTAGCATTCGCGGAATCAACTGCCCTAACAGGGGGCTGGAACACTAAATACAGGGATTCTCATTGACTTAGATTAGCCATACTTTTAGTTCACTGTCTATAAAGAAATCCAATCCAAATATTTCGAAGCAATGCTTTCTTTGGTTTTGGTTGATTTTCTTCTTCACAGAACTGAAAGCCATATAAGTAATTTCTTTGATTCTTCTCCATATATTACTTACGGCTTCTTCAGCCATGAACTGCTTCAAATCCCAAAACGAGAGTTGATTCGCGTTTTAAAACTGACCATAATTTTAGCTGTATTTTTGAATTGCGTTGTTGGTTAGATGAATAAAGTAGTTATCGATATTTCCTGTGGAGAATGTTTCGGCGGAAGTGCGGATGTAGCCTTATTTAAAGAAATATATATTCATTTCCTCGGTAAGCAAAGCCCATACTCTGATGTCAAATTTACGATCGTGAATCAGGAAAGGTTTTTCTACATATTTTTGTATGACAAATGAGCACGTATTTAATTTAAATTTTTATGCGCCGAGGAATTTAGTTTATGTGCACGATGATTCCAACTATACTGTCTACTTTAGGCTTTCCTTGAGAGAATTATCTTATCCTTATATCTTCTATGATTTCTATTGTTGCTTTTAGATCACTTTCTCATGCTTTTATTTTTACTTGATTCCCCCCTACTTGTATTTTTTACGATTCATTAATTACAAATAATCTACAAGGATCTTTTCAAGCTGTTCTAGTGAATCAAAAATTTAGATGCCTCTTCCTCTGTTGAGTCCAGTTGGTTTCAGCAGCCATAAATAGCTATTTTATGAGTAGTATGTGTTGCTGTTGATGGGCTTGGAGAGTATGTTGATTTTTTTCTTGATATCTGAGTTTTGCCACCCCATATACCCTTGAAATTTAGATACAAAACTCCAAGGAAGATTGCCTTTTTTATTCATCGCTTTGCGTGGATCGTTTTTTTGAAAAAAACTGATAAACTGTTTCATGTTATACTCGCAGTACTAATCATCAAAATCCATGATAAAGGTAATGGGAGTAATATTAAATACTTCAATCTTTTTGGTCTAGCAATAGATCTGCAGATTTTTAACCAATGAATCCTTAGTGCAAATCTCTTCATTAAACTAAAAGTGATTGACGAATCTCTTTTTAGTGTAGGACCACATTTTTTTGTAGTTGTGTCTGTCTTTGTAAAACACCCACTTAAAGTTCGCTATGCCCTATCCAAATTTTATTTATTTCCAGATCTTACGTTACCGCATTAACTATCTGACGAGATCTTCGTTGTTGTTGCCTTTTACCACTGAAAAGGTCAGTTCTTCAGCTTTTGATAATTTGTTCAGTTTTATTTAATCGCAGGATGGTTATTAATTTTATACTACCAGTCGAGGCATCCTTTGAGATAAACTTGTAGAGTTGCGCTTATCACTCTTTTCATCAGGCTCAGCATCCGATATTCTCTTGACTGAATTTTTTCTGATCTTAAAGTTATGGACATTGAGGTTGAGGGAAGTTTGTTTTTTGTTTGTGAGAGCGACTTGTTCAGTGGTGGAGGGAGCTATCCTTTTGCTAATGAGTATGTTTGAAAGGGGTTGATAGCTGTACAAAATAAGGCCATTATCTGACGATATTACTGAATCTCTATTGGACTTTCTCGTGAGGACTGGCGAAAATTTGAGATCAGGAAATATATTTTTGGCTGTTGGCTTCTTCTTGGCGTTCAAGAAAATACGTCTGTCTTGAAAAAGTTAGATCATTCGCGATTTATAGTTTTATTGTAACCAATATATAAACAATTAGTGGACCACATTAACGATGCGTTATCTAATTTATGGATGAGTCCGTTCTATTGAACAAATGCCAATTTAATCAAATGGCAATTAGGTCTTATCAGACGAAACTAGTTTATAAGAATTAGCAAGGAATACACTTATCGAGAAAGAAGGGTTATCTTTTAAGTATCATATATTAATAATTGTGTTTATAATTTACTATCTCTGACAACTTTAAGCCATGCTTTTAACTCAATATTATCCTCTTTAAGCGGATTATAATTAATCAAATCTTTTATAGACAACAGATGGCAAGTGTAAAACCATAAAAAACTGTAACTTTAGAGGAACTCTACAACGAAGGAGATTTCATCGATGCCAAGGATAATCAAGGCGATTGGAGGGTTGGATTTATCGTTACAAAACTCAATCAATGCAAGATGTTTAAAGTTCGCTTCGATGGATGGGCACTTAAATATGATTAAGTACACTCACTTCTATTTAGACCTATAAATTTAACAGTCCGAAACTCAAACCCTTTCGAACCATCGTTATCGGCTACACTGGACAAAAACAAAATGCTGGAGTCAGGGACGGATGGAAATATGATCTCACGGAACATGAATAAGTACATGTCTATCAATTAAGAAATTAGCAAGGATGAGACTGTTCATGAAAAGTCCTTTATAATTTACTGTTCACTAGCTGAATCAACTGCTGCGAGGATGGAACTATATGTACACTGACTTTCTGATGACTTGCAAGTATCAAAATGGGCAGTAAATGGACAGTACAATTCAATACTTCACCTTGAACATCGAATTTTTATGCAAATATTTGGAACATCTTAACAACAACTTTAACGAGGTAACTCCCTCCCAATGCAGTTTTTGAAACTGGTCGACAATCAGCATTAAATGGACAATTGGACCTCTCAATAAGCTTTCTTTAAATCTTACTTCGAAATATTCGATACTGTCTACACAATAACTGGCAATTATTTGAGGCTGGATGGATTTTTTAGAACTAATGCAGAACTCATTCGTACTCAATGGCGAGCCCCCGCACACAAAGACCCGAAGAAAGTATATCAAATTGAAATCACCAAATATTTTATTCAATTAAAAGGAATTGACCTGATCAATTCATTAATTTAGAAGTTGTTAGACATTGAAGAAATTATCCCCTTCTTATTTTTGTATTCTCTCACCAATTTAATCTTCGGATTAACGAATCTCATCTCCACTGCTGATCGAGAGAGTTTTATTGCGAAGCTTATTAAAGGTACAAATACATTTACTAAGTCGGTTAAGGCAATATTAAAAAGCTGAAAGAACAACACTTTAAAGAGTTTCACAAGCATTAGGTTAGTAATTTTCTGGAGTCAATTGTTGAAATGGCAGTGAATACCAAATTTGAAAGCGTGATTGGGGACTGGAGCATAGAATTATAGTTATAGCTTTGTGTAAAAATGATTGGGTGTCCCTATTTCTAAAAGAAATTGAAAGGAATCAGTCATATCCTTGAGGTGTGTTAAAAAAACGAGTATATTTTAAAGAATGGTTCGATGCAAGATTGGATTCAAAAGACAAAATTGCTTTAGATTCTTTTCATGAACAACGACAACCATTAATTTATTAAAAAATCATGCGAAATAGTCAAGTTTTTAAATATCAAACATAACATCATCGGCAAGGATATCGATTTAATCTGGAAATCCAGAATTGGCAAACATTAAACTATTGTTAAAGAAATTTATAATCTCATTGCAGAATTTCCACTTTATCAGAACGATATTGACCAAAATTTGAAGTTATTTAAAAAGGTGGCCAATTTACCGAAAGACCAGTGGGATGAGGACTATATACATATGATTCTATAGTTCTCATAGAATTCGTATGGATAGAACATCAATGAGAAACTCACAGAGCATTTCGGATATTAGATTATCTACGACTACGTTCTTATGTCATAGTCAGATTTTGCCATTAACTAATTGATTCACTTGCTTCATCGCTTCTAAAAAAGTAAAATATTCATCCAATTTCAGTAAAATTGTTTCACTTGCATTGAGAACAAGAATAAATAGTATACTCACATCAAGATACTCCTTTATTTATGTGAATAACGACTGTAGTCATTTGATAAACTCTAAGTCGATATGATAAGTATCCTGGTGAATTATCTCAACTCAAAAGTCAATTTCTAAAATATAAAACAAATCAACGATAGCTTTTAACTGCTTGAGGATATAGTTCGCAATTCCAGAAAGGAGATATAGATTGAATCTTTGCTGACTTTATGGAAAAACTATTATCACTCTCCCAATCGAGAAGTCTTTTTGAAATGGCTTTATAAAAGAAAATAAAGTGGTCGAGTCACCTTAAACATTTGTTTAACTGACGAACATAGAAAAAAACTCCTTCTTTCATTGTGGACGGACTCTGACGAGTTAAAGACTATTGATGAGGTCGAGGCTTATTTATTTATCTAAATCTTCAAATGTGTGAATATTATGAAGTAAAAAATGAAAAGGATAAGTATCGTGATTCGACCTACGTCTTTATAGCTTGATGGCTATGAAAAACTATGGCTGATGCTACGGTGGTGTTCAAATGACAAGGTTTCTAATTTGTTATGTGATTTCTTGGCTGAAATTCATACTTGCTACTAGAGTGACTATCTATAGATTTCAATTCAATAGTTGGTGGAAAATATCGCCAATAGCATTAATGACTCATTGGCTACTAAAAATATCGAGTACATTAAAAAATTATTGCTGTTAGTTAAAAAAGTGCTGCTTCGAGATTAGGAAATCTTCCCTTACCAACATAATCCCAGAGTAAACTATGTTCGAGAGTACACTGTAATATGTAAGTAGAAAAAATAATAAAAGGTCATTCGATTTAATTGCATGTCTACTTTTTATGATTTCAAAAAGGTGCTGAGTTAAAAATTTGACATTCTTCTTCACAATATGATTGTAACGAACAGTAAAAATGAAGTAATCAAACTCTAAAATTATTTCCGCACGATGAATGAAACTCTATTTATTGGAGGAAAATTTTAAATCGTAGAAGATTTATAGAGACAGTTGGAAGTAAAGATTTGCCTCAATAAAAAACTGGACTTATTTTTTGAGTTATTGGACGATAGTAGAATATAAAAGTTGGTCTGGAGTATTGTCGAAAAGCTACCAATATCCGAAGAATTAAAATTCAAGATAGTTGATACTCCAGATATTCTTACTGAGCTAGAACATGTTGGCTTTTATAAAGAGTTGTATATGTTGAAGGTGATGAACTAGCTAGAGGAGGAGTGGTGGGAGAAATTCACAAACAGCTAGAACTTGTAGCGCCTTATTGCAAACTACAAAAAGATACATTTCAAAACGCATATTGATCTCTAGTATATCGTCACTCTTACCAAAATTATCAATAAGATGCTACAGGTTGGTTAGAAGTCTGAATAATTTATTATTCCTAATCAATTGTTTAAAGATAGCTTGGATCTCATGAGACATCTCTTGTTAAGTATATCAAAAGAGGGAAGCAAAAGTCTTGACCTTTAAATTAAAATTATTAAGCACTTGTTTATCATTGGACGGAACATTTCTCATGTATAAAATTTGATAG
>Ga0302268_1001274_pt1 | contig 14172 bp, 11 predicted proteins | sample III_Bog_E2_1_FD_194554 | JGI IMG/M metagenome (GOLD analysis project Ga0302268, IMG submission 194554) | Peat permafrost microbial communities from Stordalen Mire near Abisko, Sweden - III_Bog_E2_1 | ecosystem: Environmental > Terrestrial > Soil > Wetlands > Peat | place: Sweden: Abisko...
TTTATAGTTTATAGTTTATAGTTTATAGTTTATAGTTTATAGTTTATAGTTTATAGTTTATAGTTTATAGTTTATAGTTTATAGTTTATAGTTTATAGTTTATAGTTTATAGTTTATAGGTACTGAAGTTTTTTAACAGCTTTCCAACATCGGATTTTGAATCATTTACAGGCTGAACAATAAGTGGGAGGACAACAAACAGGCAGTTGCATTATTGAAGAACCAGGAACCAGGATTATAGAACCAGGAACCAGGATTATAGAACAAAGACAACAGAACCAAGAAAAAAGATTTTAGATTACGAAACCTTTCAACCTTCAAACCTTTCAACCTTCAAACATTTCAACCTTCAAACCTTTCAAACCAATTAACCAATTAAAACCGGGATAATAATATAATTTTACTGAATGGAAAGATTATTTGCTTATTTTTGAATTAATCTTAATTTTATTCTTTTAGGACATGATTCGACATAAATATTAATTTTAGTATGAATATATGCAGTTTATCGTAGTTAAATAATTATAAAATAAGCAAAAATCACGACATTTATATAAAATTGTATAATACTTTCGACTTGTAATTTGTTTATCTTTGCAAAGTGGAACCTCATTCACAATTTAAAATCAAAAATATGAAAAATAGAATTTTACTGTTAATGGCATTTTTTATTGCAACGCAATTTGCAAATGCTCAAACCCCAGACGCCAGGTTTGCAATTGGTGTAGGTCTTATTCGAAATGAATACAATGGAGATTATGGAAGTGGAATTTGGAATTTTAATGAAACATGGTATGCAGCCGGTGGATTATCATTGGGTTATTATTTAACTCCATCTTTTGATTTAGGGTTACAAGGAAGCTACGGACAATATGGCTTTCGTGAATACAATTCTTTCCCTCAGGCCAATAATTTTAGAGGACTAAAGACTGATGCCTCTTTATTTACACATTACAAATTAAATAATGGGTATCTTTTGAGTAAAGATTCAAAGCTATCTCCATTTATCTCTTTGGGGCTTGGATTAGCGACGTATGGCATTGATCCTGCATATGATAAGTCAGGGACAAATCCGAAGGATTTTCCGACAATTATCACGAAAGGAACCGATTTCACCGGTTTTGTAGGAGCCGGACTAAAATATCAACTCTCAGAACATTTTGCGATCCAATATCAGTATTTATATTTCGATACCGATGCCGATAATCATGATGAAAACCGGGGACTTAATTACTTCGGAAATGGACATCCACATCCTGCCCATTTAACAAATGATTGTTATGGTCAACACATATTAAGTTTTGTATTTAATTTTGGTAAACCCAGAGACACAGACAAAGATGGCGTAGCCGATAAATATGATAAATGCCCTGATACACCTCTTGGAGTTAAAGTAGATGCGAATGGTTGTCCAATTGATTCCGATGGTGATGGAGTTCCTGATTATCTGGATAAATGTCCTAATACGCCTGCCGGGGTAAAGGTAGATGCGAAAGGTTGCCCGCTTGATACCGATGGTGATGGTGTTCCTGATTACCTGGATAAATGTCCTGACACTCCACAAGGTGTTACAGTAGATGCCAATGGATGTCCATTGGATGCTGACGGAGATGGTGTTCCGGATTATTTGGACAAATGCCCTAATACACCTGCAGGAGTTGCAGTAGATACAAAAGGTTGTCCGGTTGATGCTGATGGTGATGGTGTTCCTGATTATCTGGATAAATGTCCCGACACCCCTGCAGGAGTAGCAGTTGATGCGAATGGTTGTCCAATTACACCGGTGGTACCACCTGTAATTAACAGTCAATTTAAGAACACTCTGTTCCAGTTAGGCAAAAGCATTGTAAGGAAGCCTTATTATATTAACATTAATGAAGTTGCAAAATTCATGAAGGAAAATCCTACTTACACAATTGAACTAAAAGGATATGCTGATATTACAGGTAGTGATGGCTGGAATATTATATTATCGCAAAATCGTGCAAATGCTGTTAAGAAATATCTTGAAAGAAAAGGAGTTGAGTCATCAAGAATTACAACAGTAGGATATGGTAAAAAATTCCCGATTGCTGATAATGCCACTTTCGTTGGAAGAATGAAAAACAGACGGGTTGAATTTGTAATAAAGTAATCTGTTTTAAGAATTAAAGAAAAAGAGACTTCCGTAAGGATAGTCTCTTTTTCTTTAATATTAATGAGACTAACAAAAAAAATGAGGTGTTTTAAAGTTTCCTCTCATTTCTTCTTTACCCGATTTTAAAAATTAACCACATTAACTACATTTAGCACAAAACACGATAGTTCACAATTGATATATTGCATTCAATAATCCAGCGGAGTTTAAGTTCTTTAATGTGTCAGGAATATATCTTTTGTGTCTTTTCCTTTGTGTCATATTGTGGACCCCAAAAAAACGGGATGTCGCGTACTACATTCGAAGTTTTTGTTGCTTTTTATTATAGTAAAATAGAATTATGCACTTCTAACTAAACAAAGTATAAATGTTAATATATCAAAGTGAATAAAACTATAATTAAAAACTATATATTGATGTTTTTTGTTATAGATTGTACAATAACTTTGTAAATAGCTAATAATGTGTCAGTTAGATATACGTGGCAAATTATGGTTATTCCTTGTTTTTTTCAGACTAATTTACTTATAAAAAATCAAAAAAATGAAAGGTTTAAAAATAGGAAATTTAACTTCGCGCATTCCTGTAATACAAGGAGGAATGGGGGTGGGAATTTCGTTATCAGGATTGTCTTCAGCCGTTGCAAACGAAGGAGGTGTGGGAGTTATCTCAAGTGCCGGTCTTGGTTTAATATATAGGGATTATGCAGAAGATTTCGTAAAAGCTTCTATTATAGGGTTGAAAGAAGAAATTCGTAAAGCAAAAGAACGGACATCAGGTATTATTGGGGTGAATGTGATGGTGGCACTAACCAACTTTGCTGACCTGGTAAAAACTGCAATTGAAGAAAAAGTGGATGTAATTTTTTCGGGAGCCGGGTTACCACTAGACTTGCCAAAATACCTTTCCGAAAACTGCTGCACAAAATTGGCTCCTATTGTATCATCGGCTCGTGCAGTCAAAATTATTTGTGAAAAGTGGAAAACAAATTATGATTATCTGCCCGACCTGATTGTTGTGGAAGGTCCAAAAGCGGGCGGTCACTTAGGTTTCAAACTCAATACGATATTTGATCCGGATTATTCATTGGAAAAGATTATTCCCGAAGTAATAAATGAAGTTGCCGGTTTTGAAGAAAAATACAATCAAAAAATACCTGTAGTAGCTGCCGGGGGGATATACACCGGTGAAGATATGTACAAGATTATGCAGTTGGGAGCACAAGGAGTGCAAATTGCCAGCCGGCTTGTAACCACAGAAGAATGTGATGCTGACATTCACTTTAAAGAAGCTTACCTGAATGCAGGGGAAGATGATGTTGAAATCATTCTAAGTCCGGTAGGAATGCCAGGACGTGCCATTAAAAATGAATTTTTAAACAAAGTAAAACGTGGAGAGAAAATCCCTAAATCGTGTCCATACCATTGTCTGAAAACCTGTGATTACGAAAATAGTCCGTATTGTATCATGATGGCGCTTTATAATGCCTATAATGGAAATATGGATAAAGGTTATGCATTTGCCGGAAGTAACGCTTATCGCAACACAAAAATAAGTACAGTGAAAGAAGTTCTTTCAAATTTAATATCGGAATACAAACAGGCAAAAGAAAGTGCAAAAAAACATACAGCCGGAATGACTAAACAATGAGACAATTAAATAACAAAAAAAGGTTGCAGTTTATAGCTATAATCGTTTTTACTTAATAATGATGCATTTGATACACATCATCTTTTAACCGAATAATTATGTGTTTTTCATCGTTACCCCAATTATTGAAAAGTCCGGTAATAATGTTTCTTTATTTCAACGGGGATAAAAACGCATTTGTTCGAATTCGAAATTCTTATTGCTGCGTAGTTTGTCAATAAGTTGTTTTAATTCGCTTTCTTCCCATTTCTTTTGGAACATTTCGTCATGGAGCAACAATACAAGATTATTAGGTGTAAAAGTATTGTTACTTTCAAATCTACGGCATATTTCATTGTACATTTCATCCACACTTTGTACAGGCGGTGCACCTGCATTTGAATTATGTTCCCATTCTAAATCCCATCCAACTACTTTATAACCTAATTGTTCTAATCTATCTGCAGTTTTTGAACCGCTCTCAACATCGTCCCTTTTAATACCATCAATTCGCCACATATTTCTGCCGGGAAGACGTACTATTTTATACGAAAATTTGAGTAACTTATTGTTTTTCAAAATATCAGAAACTGACAAATCTGTATTACTGTAAAATTGATCATAATGATTATTGGCGTGTGAAAAACTGTGATTATACTCATCGATATAAGGATTTTCCTCATAATACTTGAAGTAATTATCCATAGTACGACTCATCAACACGTGTTCGCCTACCAGAAAAACAGAGATTTTTATTTTTTCAGCAAGCACCACACTATCGATATATTCACTGCCATTTAATGGGCCATCGTCAAAGGTTAAGTAAACATATTTCTTATTATTATTATTTTTAATCGTTTTTTGTATATTTAAAGAGGTCTTCAACAAAGTTTTTCCACTTACATATCCGGTTGAAGTTAACATACCGGCTATACATACAAACAAGAAAAATAGTGAAATTTTTAATTTGTTGTTCATTAAATTATATGATTTAATTTACGGATAGTTTTTGTACATGTTCGTCTATTATAGTCCAAAAGTGTGATTTAAAGATTCATAAAGGTACAATTAATATCGTTATTAATTAATTATAAAATCAATTAAAAATAATCACTTATAAATGTAAAAAATCCCTGTAAAACAAGGCTTTAATGATTGATTATAATAGGTTAGGATTGTTAATTATTAGTATTTACTTTCCGATACAAAATTTACCAAAGATATTTCCCAGTATTTCATCATTCGAAATGGTGCCTGTTATTTCCCCGAGGAAATGCATGCATTCACGGATGTCCTGCGACAGGAAATCACCGGAAATTTTATTATCCAGACCTTCAATTACACGCCGGATGGCTTTTAATGCATTTTGTAGAGCTTCATAGTGGCGGACATTATTTACTACTATATCACCGGGATGTATTTCAGGTAATTGCGCAGCTATTATCAGTGCTTTTTGCAGTCCTTTTGTATTGATACGCTCTTTAGCAGATATATAAATTCGTTCTCCTTCAAACTGTTGGAAAAGCTGATCGAGTACTATACGTTCATCTTCAACTATTTTATCAATCTTATTGAAAACCAGAATGACTTTTTTCCCTACAGCACGTTTCGCAATTCGTTCAGTAAGCCATTCCATGTGCTCAGAAAGTTGCGTGCAATCGACAATCCAGAGTATGATAGCTGCCTGTTCAATTTTCTGATAGGTTCGCTCAATGCCCATGTTTTCAATTTTATCCCTTGTATCGCGAATGCCGGCAGTATCAATAAAACGAAAAGCTATACCATTTATATTGACCATATCTTCAATGGCATCACGTGTTGTACCATGAATCTCTGAAACTATGGCTTTATCTTCATTCAACAGGACATTCAACAAGGTTGATTTACCCACATTTGTTTCGCCTACCAGGGCAACGGGAATGCCGTTTTTCAAAGCATTACCCACGCGGAATGAATCGGAGAGGCGCATAATAAGTTGTTCAATATCAATAGCCAGTGTCTTCAGTTTACTGCGATCGACAAATTCGACATCTTCCTCGTTAAAGTCGAGTTCCAGTTCAATAAATGAGACAAAATTAAGCAGTTGAGCACGAAGTTTAAGCAGTTCATTTGAGAATCCACCCCTCATTTGATTCATAGCCATACGATGTGAAGCTTCCGAATTGGAAGCAATCAGATCGGCAACTGCTTCGGCCTGTGAAAGATCCATCTTGCCATTCAGGAAAGCCCGTTGGGTAAATTCACCCGGTCTGGCCAGTACACAGCCCTGCTCAATCAACAATTGCAAAATCTTTTGCTGCACATAGAGCGATCCATGGCAGGATATTTCGACTACATCTTCACCCGTAAATGAATGAGGCGCACGGAATACAGTTACAATTACTTCGTCTATTTCTTCATTCTGTTTAGTGACCACACTCCCAAAACTTGCTGTGTTGGCTTCTTGTTGTAACATGGTGAAGAATTTCTTCTTTGGTACAAAAATAGCATTGCAGTGTTTCCTGGCATCAATCCCCGATACCCGGATGACAGCAATTCCCCCAATGCCGGGAGCGGTTGATATAGCAGTTATGGTAGTTGATTTCATTTTCTTTTAATTTAAAAAGCCTTCAGGAAAAACCTCATTCTCCACTGACGATTTATTCGATATTATTTTAGCCGGAATTCCACCTACAGTAACGTTATCAGGTATGTTTGAGTTCACTACGGCATTAGCACCGATGGTTACATTATCGCCTATTGTAATTTGACCGAACAATTTAGCTCCCGGGCCGATATATACATTATTTCCAATGGTTGGGGCCCCGTTATAAAACCCAATCGAAGTTGATGGATGTATACGACAATTTTCGCCTATTTTTGCCAGAGGACTTACAACAATTGTTCCATAATGTACAATACAAAGTCCGGCTCCGAATACATTTTTAGGTATTGAAAAACCCAATTTAAGAGCGAAACGATGATTCATTATTTCCAAAATCATCTGATGTAACCGGCATAGAATGTTTCCACGCCTGACATTGTTCAAATATTCAATTTCTCGCAACCGGCGTTGAAACCTGACACAATCCATCCAATAATAGTTATAGAAAGAAATTCTTTCAAGTTCGTAAGCTTTTAAATCACGCTCAAGAAAGTATCTGTACGATGTTTTGTCTGTTATCATAAACCGTAAGCATGTTATATTCTATCCAAAACAGTCCTGACCAGTTTTTCGATATATGGTTTATAATCGGTAGTAGCAGCCTCAACACGACGGTTGGCAATGATGCAACAAACAGTCATGGCTTTGTGACCCATTAATTTAGACAAGCCGGCTATGGCTGAACCTTCCATTTCGTAATTTGTAATTTTATACTTTCCGTAGCGGAAACTTTCAATTTTATCATTGAGTTTCATATCGGCCAGATTAATCCGTAAAACACGTCCCTGGGGACCATAGAACCCATTGGCAGAAATTGTAACTCCCCGTAACATGTCATCTTTCCCAATACGGTTTACCAGTTCAGTATCCGCATCAACTACATAGGGTGCTGCAAATTGAGGATTCCAATCAAGTTGTTTTTTCATGGATTCTTCGAATTCAAGATCACTAACCGAATCACGACCGGCGTAGAAATTTAATACACCATCAAATCCGACTGATTTTTCTGAAATCAGAAAACTCCCGAGTGGAATTTCCTTTTGCATGCCACCTGAAGTGCCAACACGAATGATTGTCAGCTGTCGAAAAGCCTTCTTTTCCATTCGGGTTTCCAGATCGATATTGGACAAAGCATCCAATTCGTTCATAACAATATCGATATTATCTGTTCCTATTCCTGTAGAAATGACTGAAATGCGTTTCCCTTTATATACTCCGGTAATGGTGTTGAATTCGCGACTCGAAACAGAACATTCCTGAGTGTCGAAATTGGCTGCAACCAATGCCACACGGCCTGGGTCACCTACAAGGATGACATTATCGGCCAGTTGTTCAGGGTTTAAATGTAAGTGGAAAATACTTCCATCGCTATTAATAATTAACTCTGATGGTGGGAAATGTTTCATAATAATATCCTTTATATCTATGTATTTTTAAATCTGATGAAAGTACAAATATACTTCTTTTTTTTATATTACTAATTGAACTAATTTAATGCGAATTACAGCGAATGAGATAAAACGGATTGAAAGGATTAACAACTAATAAAAAAAAAGCCGGAGTAAAGTACTCCGGCTGTATATAAATCAACTTTATTATTAATAGCGGTAATCTTTTAATTGTTCCTGTAGTCTTTTGCGAGCCAGAAATATACGGCTTTTAACTGTTCCAATGGGTAAATTCATTGTTTGGGCAATTTCTTCATATTTAAATCCCTGTATATGCATTGAAAATGGAACACGGTATTCGTCAGCGAAAGATGCAATATTATTGGTTATTTCTCCAATAGCATAAGAGCCTTCAGGACTATCAAAACCTGAATTTTGAGGTAAATTTAAATGATGTAAATCTTCTGTTTTATCAACTACTGTTTGGTTACGTACGATTTTTCTATAATTGTTAATGAAGATATTCTTCATAATAGTAAGAACCCACCCCTTGAAATTGACATTGTCGGTGAACTTTTCCTGATTATCCAATACTTTTAGTGTAGTGTCCTGTAATAAGTCTTCTGCATCATCCCGATTTAACGTTAGAGAGAATGCGAAGTTTCGCATATTACTTTGTAAAGCCACTAATTCATTTTCAAATTCCACGTTCTTCATAATGTTGTAGTTTTATGTGTGAATAAATAAAACTTAGAGATTGATATAATCACCAAGATTGAAAATTTTTTATCTAAACGAACTTGTTAGAATAAAACTTTCTGAAACAGAAATTAATAATTGTCAGTTGTCTACACTGAAAAAATTATATAAAGAGCTCTTTCGAAATCAACTGTTATTGATTTACATGGCAAATATATGTATTATTTTTTATTATCAACTAAATTTGAAAGAAAATTATTAATGATATAGGCTTAATATATAAACATTATATTATTGTAACAATTACAAATTATCCTTTCCAGATAAAAAATTATTTCTATTATCTGTAAATCAATAGTTTAATATAATAGCAAGCAATAATTATCAATATTACAAAAAGGAGACAGAAAGTTTCAATATATTTCAATCCTGTTATAAAAAGATAGTTTATTGAATGTGTTTTTCTGCACAATATGATGATCTGACAAGCGGGGCACTTTCAACTTGCCTGAATCCTTTTTTTAGTCCGATATATTTGTATTCTTCAAATTTTTCGGGTGTAATATATTCGCTGACCGGAATATTTTGACGGGAGGGTTGCATATATTGTCCTATAGTCAGTATAGAACAACCTACAGCAAGAGCATCATCCATGAGAGTCAATACTTCTTCTTCTTTTTCTCCGAGTCCTAACATAATGCCTGTTTTGGCTACAATTGATTTTGAAGCTATATAACCCAGTACTTTTAGACTGGTTTCATATCTGGCTTTGGTGCGAATGGTAGTAGTCAGTCTTTTGACCGTTTCAAGGTTGTGAGAAATTATATTCGGCTTTTCAGCGATGATTAAATCGATTAAATCAGTTTTTCCATCAAAATCTGGAATCAGCACTTCTAGAGAAGTTGTTGGATTTAGTGTTTTGATAACTCTGATTGTTTCAGCCCAATGGAGGGCACCACCATCGGCTAAATCGTCACGGTCGACCGAAGTGATGACTGCATGATGTAAGTTCATTAACTGAATGGACTCTGCCACTTTATTGGGTTCATTCGGGTCGGGTGGGAGAGGGCGGCCTGAAATGGTATTACAAAATCTGCAGGAACGTGTGCAGATTTCTCCCAATATCATAAACGTTGCCGTTCCTTTATTCCAGCATTCACTCATATTGGGGCACCGGCCACTTGAACAAATGGTATGAAGGTCATGTTCTTTTACGATTTTATTTACAAGAGTATATTGAGCATTGATTTGCATTTTGGTCTTAAGCCAATCTGGTTTACGGAGGTACGTCATACTATAGAGTGTTGTTGATAGAACAAAGGTACAAAATTCATTTCCAATTTATATCATTTACCATTTAAGACTACATATACCCCATAATAAACAAAAGAGACACAAAATACTCAACTAAATAGTATAGAATAAAATAGCAGATAAAATACATAACACATAACCACTCGATACAATAAATTTAACATAACTGGCTCAGTTACAATTTGTAAACAAATAAACTATAGCCGGGGTTTAAATTTATTAAAATACTTATATTTAACACGATTCAAATTAGTTTTAGCTCTATATTAGTAAAGTAAAATCAAGTTTAAACCAATTGAACCATGAGAAATGAACCTGAATGACGCACTATATGGTATATTTATGCTTTTTACTTTCAATAATTAACATTATTTGATACAATACGAAGTTTAATTAATTTATCTTTGCACAATTCTGTAATTTAAACACAATTTTTATTCAATCAATTTCACTAAATGATTAAAACTACTCCCCGTATTATTTTAATTTTCATCTTTAGTCTTTTCCTTGTTAGTTGGGGAGCCGTGGGTCATAAAATAATAAACAGTAAATGTCCGGAATCATTCCCTGTTTCGATGTCAGCTTTTAAAGTATGGTCGGACTCACTTTCATTACATGCTTCTGACGCTGATAACCGTAAAAATTCAGATAAAACAGAAGCTCCCAAACATTTTATTGATATTGATTTCTATCCTGAATTCAATTCAACCGGACGAATTGCATCTACTTACGATTCAATTGTTAGTATTCATGGCGCTTCTTATATTGTTAATAATGGAAGTTTACCCTGGGCAACAGTGAATACTTACGACTCACTTATTGTCGATTTCCAAAAACTTAAATGGCATAGAGCTATGTTGGATGCTTCCGATCTCGGTCATTATGTTGGTGATGGACATATGCCCTTGCATCTTACAACAAATTATGATGGAGGAATGACCGGACAAAGTGGCATTCATTCACGTTATGAAACTACATTAGTCGGTGCATACAGTACGAGCCTCAGCAACTATACCGGCGACTCTGTCCATTTTATAAGCAACATAAATAAATATGTTTTTGATTATATTTATTATGACTATCAATTTAAAGACAGCGTACTTGCTGCTGATAAGTATGCTAATACTTTGGCAGGAAATACAACTTCGAGTGCCTATACAGCTGCTTTATGGAGTAAAACACATTTTACGACCATGCTTTTTCATAACTCATCGCATTCACTTGCCGAATTAATTTATTCAGCATGGATTGTCGCAGGAAGCCCTGCGTTTGGAACTACAACTGCAATATCTAATCCAAAAGAATCTGACATTTCAGTCTATCCAAATCCAACGACAGGGATTTTAAACCTGAAAGGTGATAATATATATATGACGGAAGTGAGTTCAATTACAGGTACTTCATTGGGCGTATTTTATGACAGGTACATAAATTTAAGCCAACTCTCAACAGGCATGTATATCCTTAATATTTATGGAAAAGATGGATTGTTAAAGAAGGAAAAAATATTGATTACGAAATAAAAGGATGTCTGTATGTTTTTATAACTGATTTATTCAGAATCATGCAATACTCTGAAATCTTTCAGACTGACATAAATATAGATTTTAATTTTAATGAGTATCGGGTTCTATACCTAACTTTCAATAATTTTAAAATTTACTATTGTATTCGCAGTTACAATCAGATATGAACTATACAGGCAACCCAACTCCAGAGGAGTTGACCACAAAAAAGCACTTAAACTCTTGATCCTGTTGGTGAACTCCTACAGAGTTCTGTTCTTGATTTCATACATAACCCCCAGTTTCGCAGGCTCAACTGGGGTTTCCGTCAAGCCGGAATGTGCCATATGCAAAGAATACTCCTACGGAGTAAGTATCGATAAAATGTCTATTTAAATGAAGATCAAATGATCTAATCATTACAAAAAGACAAAAAAGCGAATTTTAGGTACAATACCCGATACTCATATTATTTTTATAACAAGAACAAAGAAGGCGGGGTTATCCGCCTTCTTTGTTCTTGTTATATCCCATGCATAAACAAACCAAATACATTTAATATTTACTTATTTACTATTTGCAATTGGTCGGGTTCAAAAGTAATTTACATTTATTCAGCCAATTAACCAACCAACCAACCAATTAACCAATCAACCAATCAACCAACCAACCAATTAACCAATCAACCAATTAACCAATCAACCAATTAACCAATCAACCAATTAACCAATCAACCAATCAACCAATCAACCAATTAACCAATTAACCAATCAACCAATTAACCAATTAACTAATCAACCAAATTGTGGATAATTTCAATATGTTGACAATGTGTGAATTACGTAACTAATAAATTTTTTTATGTAACAATTACAACTGGTTGTAACTTATCTTTGTGAACTTCAATAAATAAATAAACTATTTTGAAACTATATATCAGGTACATGGTTAGTAACCGGTGTAAAATGGCAGTAAAAGAAGAATTGAAAAAACTTGGCCTGCACTATATCGTCGTCGATTTAGGCGAAGTAGAAATTATGGAAGATATTACAATGGAACAGAAAGAAAAATTTACGTTAGGGTTACTTAATTCAGGACTTGAATTAATCGACGATAAAAGATCTGTTCTGATCGGAAAAGTAAAAAATGTGATCATTGAAATGATTCATCATTCAGATGAATTGATTAAAATAAACTTTTCAATTTTCCTGAGTGATAAATTACATCACGATTATACCTATCTGGCCAATTTATTTTCGGAAGTACAGGGAATTACCATTGAACATTTTATCATAAACCATAAAATAGAAAGAATCAAGGAATTGATCATTTATGATGAACTTAACATTACTGAAATTGCCCATAAAATGAATTATAGCAGTGTTTCGCACTTATCAAATCAATTTAAGAAAGTAACAGGACTTTCGCCTTCCCATTTTAAAAAATTAAAAATAAAAAGACTAACACCTATTGAAGACATTGGTAACAAATATGCATAAAGGAAATATGCTCAAAAAATTCTAAATGTCCTGATAAATAACTTACAAACGAATTAACAACTAACAAATATGAAGCCACTTAAAAAAATTCTAATATTTCTGGTGGATGACGATGCTTTGTTTTTAAAATCCATGGAAATTGATTTTTCGCAACATTCAGATTATAAAATTGAAACGTATGCAACAGGTGAACTGTGTGTTGAAAATCTGTCGCATAAACCGGATATCATCATTCTGGATTATCAACTGGATGGAATTGAAAAAAATGCCATGAATGGAATTCAGACATTGGATAAAATTAAAACTTTCAATCTTCCTATTCCTGTACTTATGCTATCTTCCCAGGATAAAATAGAAGTAGCCATCAATTGTATGCATCATAAAGCATTCGATTATGTTGTAAAAAGTGAAACTGCTTTTTTGAGAATACAAAAAAAAATCGAAACTATTCTTAGTTTTAATGAAATTGAAACTGAATTGAACTGGTATATGGAGAGGATGTAAGCTTATTTTTTTATTTTTTTTACAAAACAGTGTGAATAATGCAACTTTATAAAATTTTTATGTAACTTTTCATAATATTGAAGGCCTTATCTTTGTGTCGTGATAATAAAGTCACAAATCTAAAAAAATATCATGAAAAGTAAAATTGGATTGCCAATCATTGGATTATTCCTCCTGGTTGGATTAATGAGTAGTTGTTCAAATCAAATGGATTCCGGTATGGCTTCCAACGTATCTCCGAAAGAAAATTTATCTTCTTATTCAACAGTAGCAAGTAAGGCTGCCGCCTCAAAGCTGTCGTTATTGGCTCCGGTAAATCTTGGTGTAGCTGGTAATTTTGCGATTTTATCTAAAACAGGAGTAACTGATGTTTATAAATCAAGCGTTACCGGTAATGTCGGTTCAAGTCCAATAAGTGGCTCCGCTATTTTATTAAGATGTTCAGAAGTAGCAGGAACTATTTATTCCGTTAATGCAGCTGGTCCGCTACCTTCAAGTGTGACAGACCCTAGCATGTTAACAACAGCTGTAAGTAATATGGAAGCTGCTTATACAGATGCAGCCGGTCGCATTAATCCTGATTTCTTAAATTTAGGAGGTGGAAATATCGGCGGCAAAACATTGACCCCCGGTCTTTACAAATGGACAACAGCTCTGGTAATCCCTACAGATATTATAATTGCCGGTGGACCCAATGATGTTTTTATTTTCCAGATTTCAGGAACCCTTAAAATGAGTTCTGCCGTTCGTATCACATTAACAGGAGGTGTACTTGCTAAAAATATCTTCTGGCAAACTTCAGGTGCTGTTACATTAGGAACAACAACACATTTTGAAGGAAATATATTAAGTC
>Ga0302268_1001275_pt1 | contig 14171 bp, 11 predicted proteins | sample III_Bog_E2_1_FD_194554 | JGI IMG/M metagenome (GOLD analysis project Ga0302268, IMG submission 194554) | Peat permafrost microbial communities from Stordalen Mire near Abisko, Sweden - III_Bog_E2_1 | ecosystem: Environmental > Terrestrial > Soil > Wetlands > Peat | place: Sweden: Abisko...
GCCTTCAAATTTGTGATTATGTTGTTATTATCCAAATAAATACACAAATAATATTTATAGATTGTTGGATCTACAAAATATTCAGTGTCATTTGCTGTCATCATATGCATATGCAAATTATATTTTGCAGCAATAACTTTGATATCTTTTGTTGCATCTTGGATATTTTTTCCAATATGACATTTTAGTTCTTCATTTATTTGTTTATAATTTAATTTTGGTGTTGGAATAAATTGAGCATAATTTTGCATTTATTGTCAATATAAAGAGTATTTTAAGTGATTTCACAAATTTATTATCAAATGTAAATTATTTGATGATAGAATATCAATTTACAATAATATATAAACTAAAACATAATATTAACACAGAATCACTTTTTATATTACCTTGTGATGCTTATGAACAAATAGATTCTTTGATAAAATACAATGTAATGATAAATGATGACAAAATAAAAATAAAAGAGTTAGACAATACAAAATATATTATAAATGGATTCAAAGTAGATGTGAATAATATGTATGTCGAAAAAGGACTTGATATGACTAATAAAAAAATAGAATGTGTGTATTTATTGAGTATGTATGCTGGTGGTAGATTTGTAATATACAATGATAATTGGTGTGAATTTTCTGAGTATGGATTGGGTGTTCATGTTGTTTCAAGTGAATTGGGATCATTCGAAATCTTTGAAAGCAATCATTGAACACATATATTTATGATACTTTTGATCAAAATGTAATATGTCCATTAAATAATTAAAATTTTAATTTTTCTATAAAATAATCAAACACCAATCTCACACAAATCACAAGTATTATTGGAATATCTTAATTTGCTTGGAAAATTATCAACAATTTGTACATGATAAGACCATGTCATAATTCCAACATAATATCTATATTTTGTATATATATTTAATATTTCCAAGTTTTTAAATTTAATATATAAATTGGTATCAGTATATTTTAAATTTACCTTTCCCAAAACATCATGCTTAACACTTCTAATCAAATCACATAATTTTTTTATTTGTTCAAAATCATTTATCATTTTACTATCATTATATTTTAAATAATTATTACTCGTTGGATATCTTGCAATCATTATTGATTCTGGAGCAAATACTCTATGAGGCATTTCGTGATACAACTCTTCAGTTAAAAATGGCATAAATGGATGTAACAATCTCAAGCATGTTTCAATGCACAAATATAATGTTTGTAATGTATCATTATTATCATTAGAATCTTCATCATCACATGTGATTTTATTTATTGATGGTTTAATACATTCAATATAAACATCACATAAATCATATAACCAAAAAGAATACAATGATTGCGTACATAATGACAAATTATATTCACGAAATCCTTTATTTACAAGATCAATTGTATTATATAATTTTGTCAATATCCATTTATTTATGATACTATTATTGGCACTAATAATTCCAGGTTGAAAATTCTTTCCAAATACACCCAAAGCAAATTTTACTGTGTTCCATATTTTATTGCACCACAATCTATAACACTTTATTTTTGACATATCTAATTTGATATCTCTTATTTGCATTGTATAATCACATAATGCAAATCTCAATGCATCTGTTCCTGATTCTAAAATACCATTTGGAAAAGTCTTTCTTTGATCTTCCAATGCTTCTTTAATTTCTTTATCTGGCAAATTGGAAGTTTTTAGCTTCTCTTGCATTTTATCCAGAGAAATTCCATTTATAATATCAAGTGGATCTATAACATTACCCAAACTTTTTGACATTTTTCTTCCTTTGTGATCTCTGACAATTCCATGCAAATATATATTATCAAATGGCAAACAATCATTCAATTCCAAAGACATCATGACTAGTCTTGCAACCCAAAAGAACAATATATCTTTGCCAGTTTCCAATAGATTATTTGGATAAAAATCTTTATCTTTATTGAAAACACTGAAAGATAATAATCCAGAAGAAAACCAAGTGTCTAAAACATCATCATCTTGCTTAACACTTAAATCTTGAATATCCACATTAAATTTATTTGATGTTATCTCTAGTGCTTCTTCTTTACTTTTTGCAACAATCCAATTATCATCTTTATCATATGTATCATCATTTTTATGTTTAACATAATATGCTGGTATTTGATGTCCCCACCATAATTGTCTAGATATGCACCAATCATCAACTTTTGATAACCACGAAATCCATTCATCAGCAAGTTCATCCGGATATATTTTAAGTTCTTTATTTGTATATTTATCAATAGATTTTTGCGCAACTTCTCTTTGATCTAAATACCATTGTTTTTTGATCATTGGTTCTACTATATCATTAGATCTTGAACATACTCCAATTGTCATATTATGATCTTTGATTTCTTTAAATAATCCAAGTTTTCTTAGTTCTTTGATAATTGCATATCTGGCATCATATCTTTTCATACCACAGAACATTTTTCCATTTTCATTAATATATCCAGTATCTGTGAATATATTGATGAATTCCAAATAATGTTTTTTTCCCAAAATAAAATCATTTGGATCATGAGCAGGAGTAACTTTAACAGCACCAGTTCCAAAATTCATATCTATTGAATCATCTGCAATAATAATAATTTTTCTATCTTCAATAAAAGGATGAATAACTTGTTTTCCAATCAAATGTGAATATCTCTGATCATTTGGATGAACACAAATAGCAGTATCTCCTAACATTGTTTCTAATCTTGTTGTAGCTACTATTATTTCTTCATTTAATTCAGAATCTTTAATTTTATATGCAAAAGTCATTATAACACCAAACTCAATTGGTTTATTATAATTTGGCACATTAAATTTTGTTTTACCAGTAATTTCTTTTTTTTCAACTTCTATGTTACTGATGGCTGATTTTAGGGCACAACTCCAATTTACTATTCTCTCAGCTCTGAATATTTTATTTTTTTCATATAATTTAATAAAAGATTCTGTGACATGATCACATAAATTATTATCCATGGTAAAATATTCTTTTGACCAATCGACACTTGCTCCCAATTTCTTTATTTGATTCATGATATTATCTCCATAATTTTCTTTCCAATCCCAAACTTGTTTGATAAATTCTTCTCTGCCGATATCATGTCTGGAAACATTATTCTCTCTCAATAATTTCTTTTCAACTAGGACTTCTGTTGCTGAACCTGCATGATCTGTTCCAGGCACCCATGTTACTTTTTTACCATTCATTCTATACCATCTTGCAAAAGCATCTTCAATTGATACCATTAGAGCATGCCCCATATGTAGATTTCCAGTGACATTTGGAGGAGGCATAATCATTGTAAAATTACCTTGTCCACCATCAAATGTAGAATAATTATTGTTTTGCCAATAATCATACCATTTATTTTCAACTTGTTTTGATTTGTATTCATTATCCATTTAATAATTGTATATTATTTCATCACATAAACAAACATTTTAATATTCAATTTTTTTTAAAAATTTGATTATTTGCAAAGAAGTATTCTTTGTGAATATCAATTTTTTTTAAAAATTTGATTATTTGCAAAGAAGTATTCTTTGTGAATAACAATTTTTTCAGAATAAACAAAATGTTAGGTATTTTTCACTTGATGATCTTTCTGCATGTTGGACAAGTATCATTTCTTCTCAACCATTGTTTGATACACTTATAATGATAAATATGTTGACATGATAAAATGCTTATATTAACAATATTACTTTTTTTAAATGATATTTCTGTTTCCAAACATATTGCACATTTGTTAAAATGTAATTTATTACTATCATAACTATTTTCATCATCGTCTTCATTATCATAACTATTTTCATCATCGTCTTCATTATCATAATTATCTTCATTAATATTTTCATATTCACCAACATTATTTTCATAATCATTTTCATGATCATTTTCATCTTCATCTTCATCCTCATAAGTACATTCACCTTCATCTCCATCCTCATCCTCATAAGTATATTCATCTTCATCCTCATAAGTATATTCAGCTTCATCAACGACATATTCGTTATTATTTTCAGAATCATTGTAATTTTCAGAATTATTATTATTTTCATGTTTATCATTTGATTTATTGAGATAGACAGCAGGCAGTTCATATTTAATACATACTTTTTCTGTAATTTCTCTGTCTACAATATTATTGTACAATTTATCATGTTTGTGACTGTTCCTATTTTTTGTGAATTTATTTCCCATTGTTACAATTCAAAATAATAAATAAACACTGCAGTTAGTCAACAATTCAATTTTTTTTGAATATATTCGCATTTTGGACATACATTAAATCTCAAAATCCATCTTTGTGCATTTTTGGTTTTATATTCGTGACCACATTGCAATATCAAAGGTTTATTATCATTTGAATATTTATGCGATTTGGTATTTATTTTAAAATCAACACGTTTATTTGTGTAAAACCAGAATTGTCCTATTCCACCTGTCATTAATTATTATTTATATTAAGATATTCATAAAATAATGATTACAAATCAATTTTTTTTATATATTCACATTTTGGACATACATTGTTATTTCTAATCCATTCTCGCACACGTTTCGATTTATATTCATGATTACAAGGTAATATCAAATGTTCATTATATTTTTCATTTTTATCAATACTAATAAATTTGCTGTTGAATGGTCTTATATACAAACGTCTCCAAGTACCATCATTATTTGGATTATATACATTATTTACATTCTGTATGTTATGTACATTATTCCAAGGTCCAATGCCAAAATATATTTTTCTTTGGCATGGTATAAGTCCATTATTTATTTTCCCATAATCTTTTCTATTATTGGCCATTAATCACTATTTATTAAAACTTTCATAAAATAATGACCATAAATCAATTTTTTTACATATATTATGGAATTTAACTATGTTTTTCTCTTGAATGGTTATATTCTTTATCACCAAAATTAAATTCATTATTTGTATTATAAAATAAAGTATCTTCGATTATCAATTTGACTTGGCAGTTAAATTTTAATGATTTTGCCAAATAATTAGCACCTTAAAACCAATAATATTTATATGATTTATCAAAATTTGCTTTTTCTTTTTTACATTCAATACATGTATTATCATGACTTTTTATTTTATGTAAAACTAATGATGGTTTAGTAAATATATCCAATACCAAACTAAATATTTCTTTGAAAAAACAAATATATAATTGTTGATTTTCTTTAACATTTTCTTCAATATTTTCTTTGATTTCTTCTTTGATTTCTTCTTTGGTATCATCTTTAATATCATTTTTTATATTTTCTCTTTTAAATTTAATTCTAAAAAATTCAATGGATGATTTATCACCATATTCTTTTTGATTCATTATGTCAGAATATTGCATACTTGCTATTGCCAATGGTCCAGATTTCATTATATGTAATCATAACCATAAAGTTTTCACAAAAGAATAATTATATATCAACTTTTTTATTAATATATTTGCACCTTGGACATATATTATTATTATTTTTTATCCATTTCTTGATATGTTTTGATTTGAATGAATGGTTACATGATAATAATAAATTTTCTTTTTGATTTGTATCTTTGCAATATTTTTCTACATCTATTGGTACATTATTAAAACTAACACTTTGATTTCCCATCAAATATGCATCTTGTGCACCATAAGCAATTAGATTCATAAATCCTCCTGGCATTTATATATAATCATATAACATCTTTAAATATTATTCATAAATCAAACTTTTCATCAACTTTGCATCTTCCCAGTGGACAAATATCACTAACTTTAAACCAATCTTTAATGCACAATTCATGAAATATATGTCCACATGGTAAAATTGCAACATTTGTTTGATTATCATATTTATCACAACATACAATACAATTATCATCTTCTTCTTTTGGTACCAAATTATCATCCAACTTTTTAATTAAATGATATTTGTCCACAGATAATCCATTTCCATTCCATCTATTCATACCTTCCAAAATTTCTGGATCATTCATATAATCATCTTCACTATCATTATTATCTCCAAAATCATAATTATCTATTACATGATTTCTCAAAAGTCTGAAATCATGCAACATTAAATTTGTATTTTCATCGTATGAATCATGTGTATTCAAATGTAATTGTGTTAAATCAACAAGCTCTAATATTTCATCTGTATCAATTAAATTATCATTTACCAATAGATTCCATAATTCAATACATACATTACAGTTATCAGATATGCTATGAGTAGTGATTTTATGCAAAAATTGCATTTTGATGTGAAAAGGCATAATTATATTATCAATCAAGTTCAGATTCATTTCCATTTTTGATTTTGTGTTTGTTATATTTAAATAATTATTTCTTTTGGTTTCAAATATGGAGTCATTTTGTGTTGTATTAATGTGTTTATTGAATGATTTATCACATGATTTGCATTTTGTGGAAAATAAAGTATTGTTAGTTTTACATGAAATACATTGTTTTGATAATGGTTTTTGAAACATAATAATAGCATGATTATTATGTTTATTGAAGAATAAATCATATGATAATTATTTCAATTTTTTGGGAATATGACATTTTTATGGGTAGATTTATCAGTTATTTTGTAAGATGGATTCAATGTATCAAACTCTTTTGTTTTTTCCAGTAAATTATTAATGCCAAGTTGTTTTTCATAATATTCAATAATAGCATCTAATCCTTCAAGTCTCTGAAAGTGCAGCTGAGCTTTAGCTGCAAGTTCAGCATTTTCATTTATAAGCAAAGTTGGAAATATTTTTATATCTTTTGGAAAATTTCTTTCAATGATAAGTTGTGGCCTCAAATCATGACAAATTGCATACAAATATCTTGTCACATTTTGAAGGTGTGTACATGCTTCTAAACTGTGAATCTTGAATAATAAATATGGTTTGTTCATAATTAATAATAATAAATAAATAAAATAATTTTAAACACACAAATTAAATCAAAGTATGACCATTATGTTCTTTGAGTTTAACAAGTAAGTCATTGTTAAGTTTAGTGCCCATTAGTGTTTGATTAATAGTAGTCCAAGTATTAATTTGCACCAATAATTCTTCTTTTCCCACTACTTCTTGTTGTGATTTTGCAGTTTCCACAATTTCATTAAGTTGCAATAACATTTTTGGGTTATATCCTGATAACATTACAGCTCCATTATCGGATAGCATTGCTGGTCTATTGCCGTATGAGGTCAAGTTCCAGAATATAATTTTTGGGTGATATTGTTCTGGAATTCCAATTTCATCATATCCTTTTTTGATAATTGCTGATGCGCTCAAATCTTTGTTTGTTTGTTTTACTGCTTGATCAAATTGCATATCACTGAAAAAGACAAGATATTTTGGCAATGTTTTTGGATCAGAATTTGCAAACATTTGCTTTAATAGTTCTACTACTCCTTCAAAATTAGTACTACCTGCATTTATTTGATTACTTTTCATGTATTTAATGTAATCAAAAAACAATGGTTCGTCTCTTCCATATTTTTCCAAAGTCCATTTTTTCATATCAACCCAAAATGGATTTTCAGAAAAATGTACAAACCAATGTTTATTATTCCCTTGTGCTGACATTGCCATGAAAGCAGTCATTGCAATGCACACATCAATTGGTTGAGCGATATCATTTCCTCCACTATCCATAGAACCGCTATTATCTGCAATGGGAATGAATCCAATATTTGACAAATCTGCCATTGATCCAAGTATCATTTCTTTTATTAGCATTTCATATGTTGTATTTACTGAATCAGATGATTTATATGACAAGTACACTTCAACTGGATTACCTGCAGAATTATTAATGATTTTTTGTTCTTTAATTTTTTCATATTTTTGTGTCATTTCATCATATTTCTTTTTCAATTCATCATATTCTTCTCCAGAAAAGACACCCAATAATTCCAAATTATCGATTCTTGTTTTGATGGTGTTGATATCAGATCTTGATTCTTCCAATTGTTTTTCTTTCAATTCGGCTTTCAATTTAATTTGTGTTTCATGTTCTGTTTTTTTTTCAGAACATACAATTCTATCTTCTGTCTCATATCTATTTGTTTCTCCATATTTTGCTTTCATTTTTTCTACATTTTTCTTACCCATTTTTCTGGATGCTATTGTGCTTTCTGTTAAAAATTTTGGTTTTTTATTTTTGAATGCATGATCATATTTCAAAGAATTTTGTCCAGTTATTGCATTAAAATTAATATGTTTGAATCCATTTTTATGCATATTGTGTTCAACAATTGGAATGTATTTTCTGAGTTTCTTTAATAGTTCATCATAACTTTTCAATAATTTGTAATGTATGTTAAATAATGGTGTTTTTTCTGTGACAGTGTATTTTTTGTTGTCCAAATAATAAACATCTCCGATATTATATGGTTTTAAATTATTTTTTTGTGTATCTATTAAATTACTTGCAACTTTAATACATAATTCTGTTCTGACTTTGTTTAAATTTATAGTTGGTTTATTTGCTTTTCTTCTTTTTTTCCCAGCTCCACGTGGTCTTGGTAACCATTTTCCCAAATTACTCAAATTTTTTTTCATTTCTGTTTTTTGGGTTGGATCTTCATCTGTTAACTTTTCAAGTTGTGAAATTATATCCAAGTCTTTATTTAATTGTTCGCGCATCAAATCAAATACTGAACGTTCGATTTTTTCTATCAATTCTTTATCTTCAAGATTCAATTGAAGTAATTTTTGTGTCAAACATTTCCAATATCCAGCTTCTTTATAAAATGTGAGTACAAGTTTTATTAAATTTTGATTTTCAGGAATATTTTTAATTATTTCCACTAAAATTGTTCTTGATGCATCTTTCAGACCAGATCCATCTATTCTATCTCTCAAGTAAATACAATATAACATCATCATTGTTTCAAAATTCTTTTTATCTTGTTCTAACTCTAATTCATTTATTAATTTAAAATATTCTTGTATTTTTGTTGTTAGTACGACAATATCAGTTGTATTACTGCTAACTGATGACCACAATTCTCCAAGAATTGAAATGATTTGTTTCACTTTTGGGTCAACTTGTATGTCTTCAGCTAATTGGGATATTGCCCAAGCATTCATACCGTTATTTGTTTTTGATTGCATTATGTTTGTTTGCATTTTTATTAATATATCTTTATATATATCAATGGTACAATCAATATGTTAAAAAATCAACTTTTTTGTGATAAAATAAATGAATAAATAAATAATTTGTAAATAATAAAAAAATATTGATTTTGTAATTTTTTGCTGAATATTTACATTAAATTGATTTTGAACATTGTGCAAATGGATTAACATTTCATATATGTTAGTAGCTGAACATTAGCATATTTTGATATTCTTGTCAATGGTTTATTTTTGATGAAAATTAAAAAATAGATAATTGTTATCATTCATTATGTAAAATAGATCATTCACCTTGTAAAACACTTTTTGAAATAGTGTATTTATTTATTTTTGCTGTAATTTATCATTATTTGATAAACGGCAAGATATAATACTTTGTTCTTTGTCAACGAAATTTAATATTTCATTTAGGGATGGTTTTGTACACATCTGGAATTAGTGTATTTATTTTTATTGTGCTGTAATTTTATCATGATTTGATAAATTCCCAAGAACAAACAATGATTATATCTCTCAGTATTAATCATATTTTACATTTTGAATTTTAATAATGATTTTGTTTCTAATGTTATATGCATTACATTAAAGTTATTTTATTTTGTGATGCTGTATTTCATCATTATTTGCAAATAAATTTTCAATAAAATATATTTTAGCTGAATATTTGCATGGTTGGTGTAGATTTAAATTTTTTGATGAAAAATATATGCTTGCTACATCTTGAGCATTACATGGACTTTATAAAAAGGTTGCTGAATCTCATCATAAGAATTGTAATTTAATATTTTGGTTTCTTAAAATTTTAGCTGAAAAATTACATTTGTTTCTGTGTTCAAAACATAAATCTATACCATAGATTTGTATTTTAATAAAAATGAAAACCTGACTATATATCAAAATTAGTGGTTTGTTTATTTTTGCTGAATTTTATTATTTTTTGTAATTTGTGACATTAATAAACGATATATTTAGCTGAAAAATTACATGATATAGAATTTATATTTTTTGATGAAAAAAACATGCTTGTAATAAAGATTGCAGAATTTCATCATGATGATTGCAATTTGGATCTAAACAAGGGTGTATATTTGTTTTAGCTGAAAAATTGCATTTTGTATGTTCAAAACATAAATCTATACCATAGATTTGTATTTTGATAAAAATTAAAACACATTGTAATATATTTTAGCTGTATTTTATCATTCTTTTGTAATTTGATGGACATATTCTATATGTTTAGCTGAAAAATTACATGATGTAGAATTTATATTTTTTGATGAAATTATTTGTAGATACCAATTATATTTTTGCTGAATTTCATCATAAAGATTGCAATTTGAAAATCCATTATTTGTTTTGGCTGAAAAATTGCATTTGGTGGTTCAAAATATAAATCTATACCATAGATTTGTATTTTGATGAAAATGTTGCATCAGCGTATAATTTTGCGGAATTTCATCATTTTTTTGTATTTGAATTTGTTTTTGGTTTATAATTTTTGATAATGATTAAAAAATATGGATTTAAATTTCACTGAACTAATTTGTGTGTGGTTTAAAGCAGAACATCATCATGATCCAAAATAAACATATTTTGATAAAAATTATGTATACCATTGATTTGGCTGAATTTTATCATTTTTTGCAATTTGAAAATCACTATTGATTTTAGCTGAAAAATTGCATGTGATCTATATTTATTATGGATGAATCTACATATAATAACTATAGTTCTCATACTATTTAAATTTCAATTTTTTTTATATAAAAAAAGTACATTAATTATATATCTCTTGCATTTTAGCATAATCTTTAATATCTTGCAATCCCTTAATGCATTCTTGTTTCATATTATTATCAGTTATATATTCTATCATTGATGGATTAACCAAACAAACATGTCCCACAAATACATCATCATCTAAATATTTAGTGTATTGTCTTACAATTTCAACAACATTTCTGGATAATTTTGTACAAAGAGCAAACATGCATAATTCTCTAGTTTTATCATTGATATGTTCCAATAATTCAGAATTTATCTTTAATATTTTTTTGTGCAATTCGACAGATGGATTGTCTATATGTTTGATACATGTTGGATCATGTGCAATTGCCGCATTAATAATATTTATAGTTACATTTTTTACATATTTGATCATTTCACTATCTTGACTGACTATTTTGACACACAATTCTTCTGTTTGATCATCAACATAATTTAGTGCTGGATTATAGGTTTCTAATGCAGTATTTACTAGTTCTTGTGTTCTTGTGGAACAATCAACATATTCAATAATTTCTCCAGATTGTTTGATTGCTTCCAAACAAACATTATGTGATGGTTCTTGAATGAAGATAAATATCATTGGATTAATTGTCACTGCTTTAATTTGCATCTCTTCTGAAAGATCTGGAATATATTGAATAAGTTCTGGTGATAATTCAATTGCTCTCAATGTAACAGAATCAGATGGATGTAACATTTCCAATAATAATTTCGGATTATGATTAACTGCTATTAACTGTAATTCTTCTGATGCATTTTTAACATATTTTATATAGTCAGGGTCTTTTTTTACTACATAAAGTATTGCAGAATATGGTGGTTTTTTGATGTCAAAAATTAAGTGAATATTGTGTTCCAATGCTATCATGATCATTTCATTGGATGGATTATTAACATATTTTATATATTCTGGCAAAAGTTTAATTGACTCTGTAATTACATAAGCAGATGGATTTTTCAAAGATGGCAATATTTTTATATCTTGTTTGATTGCTGACATTAATTCTTCATCTGTTGCTGAATCAAATTTCACAATTAAACGCGGATCTACATTTATCATTTTTGTTTTAATTTCTTCTGGTGGATTTTTTATAGATTGCACCAAAAATGCTAATATACCATCTTGTTCTATTTTATCAAATATAATATTACATATATTTACCGATGGATATTTAATATATTCAATGAATGATGGTTGTGTTTCTATTACTTTTTGTAAAACATCTTCTGAAATAATATTTGAATCAATGAATTTAATTGCTGATGCATCAAGTTCAAGTGCAAGTGATATTAATTTATCTGTTTTATTGTGTATATGTTCAATTGCCATTGGATTATTTTTAATGGCAATTTCACATAATTCTTCTGTTTGTGTGAAATCATCAACATGTTCTAATAATAAACCATTATCATTCAGTGCAATTTTTAAGATATCATATGTCCATAACTCATAATCTATGTATCTCAAAATGTCACTATTTGCTTTAATTAATTTTTCACCAAAATCAAAATCTACATCTCTGACAATAAATCTTACAATACTAGCATGATAATAAGCTCCATACAAAATTAGATCATCTGTTTGACGTTTAATATATGTAATATTATGACCACCAAGTGATACTATATGTTTACATAATTCATCATATTCTTCTTTTGTTATAATTGTAGTATCATCAGTATATGGATCTTTAATATTTCTAATGTTGGCTGGTTGATCCGAAACTGCTTTGTAACATCTTGTAAATGTTTGTTTTTCAATGTGTGATATGAAAAAAGAATTTTGATCAAGTAAAAAATCACAAAATTTATCATTGTCAATGTATTTACAATTTGCAATATGCACAATTTCACCAATTATTATATCACTTATGTAACAATAATCATCATTCGAAATAAATATATTTGCATCATCTGGAATATCAAAGTATAAAATATATGTTACATTCATATATTCTCTTTTTGTATATTTATATGATCTCATCATATTTTCAATATTATCATCATTTGAAAAAATCATTCCACCCACAATATTTTGATCTCGATCATAATCAAAATCGCATCCAACTTTATCACCAGCTTGATATTCTTCATAGCATATTTCATTATCACAAAACATTATGAATTTAGCATCAGTATACATTGATTTATAATCACATCCACTCAACATTACACTTTTATCAATCATTTGTTTAATTATAATTATAATAATAGATAATCAATGCTTTTAATTATCAACTTTTTTATTAAAAGTGCCTTTTTTATTGATGGAAAAAGTTGATAATTAAATATAATAAATCTATATGTTTCATATATAAATTTAAATATAATGAATACTGAACAAAACATAACAAATTTTATTCAAAATAATTTTGATGGATGGTCTTATTTAAAAATCAATTCACTTGATGCAATGAATGTAGTACATGATCTTTTTTTCAGAACAGGTTTATATGATGATAAAAATTACTATGATAATAATGAAGTAATGCATTATTATGCTGTTTACAATTTACGTTTTATGAAAGATGTAAATAAATCATTAACTTATTATTTGTATTCTGTGAATGCTATTAAAAAAGACAGTAATCGTAATTTTTCTGAATATACATGTTACCAATTGAATGATTTGTTGAATAAAGAAAAGTTTACCATTGATCAATGTACACAAATCATCAATTGTATTACAAATTTAAAAATTTCCAATAACTACATTGAAAAAATGATTAAATTGATGGAATCAAAAATGATAGAGATGAAAGAATATGAATTGAGTATGAAATGTGCAGAAAAATTAAAAAATAAATCTTACACAAAAGAACAAATGTATGAAAAATATGCATCTTTGTATTTGAACGATGGTAATTTTACAAAAGCAATTCAATATTATCAAATGGCAAACAATCACAAAGAAATTGGGCATATATATGAAAAACAAAATAATGACGATGAAGCAATTAAACATTATTTATTGGCTTTGAATAAATATCCAGAATGTCATTGTAAATTGGGAACTCTATATTCAAAACAAAATAATAATAATGAGGCTGAAAAACATTTCTTATTGGGCAAAACATATAATGCAAATAATCCAGATTATTATAATAATATGGGAAACTTTTATGAATCAAATAAAAAATATGATGAAGCAGTTAAATATTATAATTTGGCAATTCAACATAATAATTTTACTTG
>Ga0302268_1001282_pt1 | contig 14091 bp, 10 predicted proteins | sample III_Bog_E2_1_FD_194554 | JGI IMG/M metagenome (GOLD analysis project Ga0302268, IMG submission 194554) | Peat permafrost microbial communities from Stordalen Mire near Abisko, Sweden - III_Bog_E2_1 | ecosystem: Environmental > Terrestrial > Soil > Wetlands > Peat | place: Sweden: Abisko...
ACCGCATTCACGTGGAAGAGAGAGCCTTGACCGAGGCATTCGGCGCGGAATACGTGCAGTATAGCCAGGTGACCAAGCGGCTGGTGCCGGGAATCTATTAAGAGCAGGTGCATTCCTGCATGCGGGAATCTGTGCGTCCCGCACTCGCACCGAACCTGCAGTAAGATACCTGCATGAGCGCGGACAGAAAATACCTATACGAGGATTTAGAGCGGGATCTGCGCGGGTTTCCGGTCGGTGACTATGTGCGAGCTTATGCGATGGCCTATCTGGAAGCGGACGTAGAGACCCTCACGAAACTGCAGGGACTCCTGCTCGGCGATGCCTCCGAACGCAGTGAACCAGATGCGCCACAGGACATTCCCCCGGACGCGCCCATAGGAGCGCCCAATAGGCCACGACCGCACATGAACTCGGGCGCGGTTGCCCTTCCGGAGCCGGACACGCCAGATTCCGACTGGAATTGAAAGCTTTCTAGTTGCGCCCGCAGCGGACCACGATCTGCGTACCCGGTGGAACCATGGTTCCCGCAGCGGGAGCCTGCTCGCGCACCGTGCCGTTGCCGGTGATCTGCACTTCAAGGCCCGCGGCCGCAGCCTGCTCAATCACCTTGCGAATGGAAAGACCGATCAGCGATGGAACCTTGAGGAGTCTGGCCTCGTTGACCATCACAGTGGTCTGGCCCGCGGGATTTGCCTGCTGTGTTGCCTGCTGAGGCGATTGCGAATTCGCCGGCGGGGTGGTCGTGTTCGCCTTCGTATCTTTCCCTGGAGTTGGAGCGGTTGTTGGCGCTGGATTTGCAGGCGGCGCGGCTGCCTGCGCATCCGGTGCCCCGCGCAACGGATCGTCGCTGGGCAAGTCGTTGGCCGCGGCGTAGAGCGCGTTGATGTCGCCGGTATTCTGTCCCGCGTCGTCCTCCGCAACCATTGCTTCCTTCTTTGCGGGAGTCTTCGGCGCGCGCACATCGATGTCGTGCGGAACCCCGAGATACTCAAGCACCTGCTGCGCCACTTCTGTAAACACAGGAGCCGACACCGCGGCGCCGTAGTAGGAAGCCCCTTTCGGATTGTCGATGATCACCGCGACCGAAATCACCGGGTTGTTGATCGGCGCAATCCCCGCAAACGACGCAACGTGCATCGTCTTTGAATAGAGATGCGTGGCCGGATCGATCTTCTGCGCCGTCCCCGTCTTGCCGCCTGAGGAGTAGCCGTTCAGTTGCGCGCCCTTGCCGGTGCCGAACAGCACCACGCCTTCCATCATCTTGCGCATCTGGGCCGCGGTCAGTTCTGACAGCACGCGGTGCGCACCCGTTGGCAGCGGATTCGGCAGCTCCTCCCCTGGCTTGAATGGCACTGCCGCAAGCTGCGCCTGCGGCGCCCCTGGCTTCTGCGTACTTGCTCCCACCTGTCCCGGCATCAGCACGTGCGGCGGCAGATAGATGCCCCCATTGGCGATCGTCGAAACCATGGACACCAGTTGCAGTGGCGTGACCGCAACCTCCTGTCCAATAGCGATCGAGCCGATCGACGACGAACCCCAGCGATTTGGCGCGCGCAGCAAACCCCGCGTCTCGCCGGGCAGTTCAGCGCCTGAACGCGTCCCAAAGCCGAAGTCGCGAATGTATTGGTAGAACTTGTCCGGGCCCATCTTGAGCGCGAGCTTCACCGCGGCAACGTCGCTTGAGTGTTCCAGCGCCTCATGCACCGTGATCACTCCGAAGTGGTCCGCCTTGTCGTCGTGAATCACGCGGCCGGCCAGCGTAATCGCCCCGCCCTGGCAGTCGATTTTGTCGTCCGGAGCAGCCACATGCTGGTCCAGCGCGGCTGAATAAGTCACCAGCTTGAACGTCGATCCCGGCTCGTAGACATCGCTCACCGCATGATCGCGCAATAGCGCCGGCGTCGTGCGGCGAGCCTCGTTCGGATTGAAGGTGGGCCGGATAGCCAACGCCAGAAGCTGCCCGGTGTGCACATCCTGCACAACCACGGTGCCATTGGCCGCCTGCGTCCGCTCCATCACGTGATCGAGGGCGCGCTCGGCCATGAACTGGATGTTCTCGTCGATCGTCAGTTCGAAATTCTGGCCCGGCTCAGGCTCGCGTTCGGTCGACCCAAGACGGTGGTCGTGCGCATCCACTGCCGTGTACTCGCGCCCCGGAACGCCGTGCAGTTGCGGCTCGAACTTCTGCTCCAGGCCACCCAGGCCGTTGTCGTCAATGCCCACATAGCCCAGTACCTGCGCGGCGATTTCGTTGTCCGGATAGAAACGCTGAAACTCCTTCTGAAAGTAGATGCCCTTCATGGGCAGACCCTTCACCTTCAATGCAATATCCGGCGTAACCCGCCGTGCGATCCAGGCAAAGCTATTGCCTTTGTTGAGACGATTGAGAATCTCCTGCTCAGTGGTTTGCGCATCGTCGGGATCAATGTGAACGATGGCCGCGAGTGCGTGCGCGGCGGCCGGCTTGTCGTCGATCTCAATAGGCACGGCAAAGATCGAGTCCACCTGCACCGTCATGGCCAGCTCGTGCAGATTGCGGTCGTACAGAACGCCGCGCCGAGGCGCGACTTCAAACGTGCGCTGCTGCTGCTTCTGCGCGCGCTCAATGAATTCCTGATGGCGAACAATCTGGAGCCAGAAAAGACGGCCTGCGATCGCGCAGGCCCAAAGAAGAAAGAACAGGCAGATCAACCAGAAGCGCGCCCGCTTGAGAGGCGGAACGCGGGGAAGATTCGATGCGTTGCGATTGAATCGAAGATTTGCCTGCATGGCGGGTTTGACCCTTAGCTCCTAGCCTCCAGCTTCCAGCTCCTAGCTACGGGCTCGTAGGTTCCAGCCGCTTCGGCTCCTCTATTTTACCGTTTGGTACATGCTTGCAACGTTCTCTACGGAAGACCAGAAAATTAGACACTCGTAAATCGGAGCTAAAAGCTAGAAGCTAGAAGCTGCTTCCTTGAGGCGCCGTATTCTGCGCCAGTGCAGGCGCGCCCACATCGGGCCGTGCCGTCGGATGAATCACCTGTCCCGGCTGCGGCTCGGCCAGACCCAACTGGCGGGCCATGGTGTCAATGCGGCCGGGCTGCGTGAGCTGAGCCTCGGCCAGGCGGAGCTGCCGGTTCTCCTCGCGCAACTGGTCGCGCTGCTGCTTCTCCGCTTCAACGCGGTAGCCGCCTTCAATGGCGCTGAAGTGCTGCAATCCGTAGACCATCACCAGCGTGAAGAGCAGGCAGATGGCCGCGCAGAAGATGCGCATCTCGCGCACTCTCACGGGATCGGACGCCTTCACCAGGCGCGAGTTATCAATCTGGCGGTGGAAGTAGAACTCAGGCGTGCGCGCGCCGCGGCGCCGCATAGCCTGCTGCGCCAGCAGCTCGCCGTTGCGCTCGGCAACCCGCGCGCTCCAGCTCCGTCCCGCTTCGAAATACGTTGTCGTCATTGCCGCCATAATTGCTCCTTGCGTCGCAGATTGCAGATGACAGGTTACAGATGACAGTTACCGATTCGCTGCGGTCTGCTTTTGTTCACTCCACTGCAATTCCCTGCTCTGCTGCCTTGTTTTCCGTAATCGTTCGGACTGGCAGGTCACTGCTGATCACTGTCATCTGTAACCTGTCATCTGCTTTTCGTTCTTTCCGCCGCCCGCATCTTTGCGCTCCGCGAGCGGGGGTTGCGTTCAATTTCTTCTTCGTCTGCGATCGCCGGCTTCTTGGTCAAAATCTCCCAGATCCCCTTGTGCGCGCCTTCGCGCAGACTGTCTTTCGCAATGCGATCTTCCAGCGAGTGAAAGCTGATGACCACCAGGCGTCCGGAGGGCTTAAGCAACTGCGGTGCGGCCCCCAGCAAATCCTTGATCTCATCCAGTTCGCGGTTTACGACGATACGGAGAGCCTGAAAGGTTCGTGTGGCCGGGTGAATCCGCTCTTGTTTCATTGCCGGGGCAGCTGAGGCAACAATCCGGGCAAGTTGCCCCGTCGTTGTTACCGGCCGCCCCCGCACAATGGCTCTGGCGATTCTCCGCGACCTCCTTTCGTCTCCGTATTCGTAAATGAGGTCTGCAAGCTCACGCTCATCAGCCTCGTTTACCACTTGTTCGGCAGTTCGCCCCTGACGTGTGTCCATCCTCATGTCCAAGGGCCCATCCGCCTGAAAACTGAATCCCCGGTACGCCTCATCGAACTGGAGGCTGCTGGCGCCAAAATCCGCAAGCAATCCATCGAGCGATGCAGGCTGCACATGCTTTGCCACGTTGCTGAACGCCTCGCCCACCAGCGTGATCCTGGGAGCCTCGCTGCCCATCTCGTTCACCACCCGTGCCAGCCGAACCTTGGCAAGACTCATCGCTTCCGGGTCCCGATCGAATGCGATCAGGTGACCCTGCGGTCCCAGCTTCCGAACAATGCCTTCGGAGTGGCCGCCCAGTCCAAGCGTGCAGTCAAGGTAGGTTCCATCTGCGCGTACGCGGAGGAAGTCTATCGCTGGTTGAAAAAGAACACTCGCATGCCGCTCATCCGTCCTGGTCATGCGCTCCCCCTGAGGGGTTGAACCTCAACTCTTGCGGCTGAGAATCGTGGCCATCGCCTTGCGATCCTCTGCCGTCATTTCCATCGCCGGCAGGTTCTTCTCGAACAGCTCCCGGTTCTTCACTTCGAGATACAGCAACTTGCCGAAAACCGTTACCTCGGCGTCCAACTTGGCCGAGTCCCGCAAAATCTGCGGCAGCAGCACCCGCGCCTGGTTGTCGATCTCCACCTGCTGGCCGTAATAACTGGTCAGATCCAGGTACTTCTGCACCGCATCGTCCAGCGTGCTGAAGTCCATCAACTGCTGTTCCCGCTTCTCCCACTCCGGAAGAGGCCAGACCTCGGCGCTCTTGCCATCCACGCTGGTGATGTAGAACTGGGTCACGCTCGCCGCATCCACCAGCTGCTTGAAGGCAGCGGGGAGCTTGAGACGCCCCTTCTCATCGACCTTGGCCGGATGGTTTCCGCGAAACATTGCATTTCCTCGTCGGTCTCCGGCCAAACTTCGCTTGTCAAACGTCCTTGCCAAGCGTCCTTAAGGGAGGGCCGGTTGCCAGCTTGATTGCCTTCGCGCTGGCTCACCGGCCGTTTTAGGCCTAGAATCTGTGTGGAGGGGAAAAGCTGAGGTAAAGTTACCTGAAAATCAGCCGATTTACTCCCTTACACTCCACTTTGGACCACCAATAGGTCGATACTACCCCTGTTTGGAGATCGCGCCAAGAAGAAAATGGGTTCAAAGGGTGTCCGGCTGGAAGCAGATGTGGAAATCTCGCCTAATAGCTTAATCAAATTCAATTACCACAATATGTGGTGTTGGCTGCTTTGGTTCTGCTGCTGGACAAGGTGGGAGAACCATGGTAGGGGAATAAAAAGCGAAAATCGCGTCTTACGGCTGTAAGACGGACTGCAAACGCACCCTTCCCGCACGCCCAACCCCGCTTACGCCGGCAAAATCTTGCGCCGAAGCCGCGTCCGCTCCATCACGACCTTCAACAGATAAAGGAAGACCAGGATGTTCACCATCAGCAGGCCGGCGCGGATCCATGTGATTTTGCGCAGGACCTCAAAGATCTCCCAGGGCAAAAAGGACGCGGTGATGATCAGGGTGAAGTACTCGGCCCAGGTCTTTTCCAGGTACAGCCCTATCCCCTCCACCAGCCCCACGGCCGCGTAGCCAAACACCAGCCAGCTGATCCGCCGCAGCATCTTGTCGTCGACGATCGATGCCTTGACCAGGATGAAGTTGACAAAGTGCGATTCCGGGTTGAAGCGCAGGTGCTCCACGAACTGGCTCACCATGTCGCCCACGTCTTTATGCAGCAGGCGCAGCACGCCCACCCCCAGGGCGATGAACAGCAGGGCCTGGGTAATTTTGAAGACAGCAATGAGAATCAGCCAACGATTATGGTGTTTGTGCCTGGTCGGCGGCCGCAATGGGGAATCTGCCATGGTCTTCCGGTAGAACGGATTTGAAACCGCCTGCTTGTTCCTACGTTAAACGATGCGCCGCGGTTCTGTTCAGAAACCGGTTTGACCGGGCCGCACATGCTCCCGGTCGCGCGATACCGGCGATGGGCCGGGCGCCCTGCCCCTGCATCCAAAATTGAGCCATGGCCATGCGGCTTTGATAACGATGAAACGCTTTGAATCCAGCCAGCGGGCGCCCAAGCAGCGCCCTGTCAACCCGCTTCCTCTCCACCGCAAGGGTGAAGAGCAGCCAGGCCCGTGCGAGCGAAAAGCGAGCGTATGCCGCACCGCAGGTGCCTCATTTCTTCAGATTGAGAAGCGCGTCCCGATCCAGCACGTTGCCGTCCATGACGATGCCGGAGATACGTCGCGCGTTCCAGATGTTCTGTGTAGGATCGGCGTCCAGGACCAGGACGTCGGCCCGGCGGCCAGGAGCCAGCAGACCCAGTTCGTTCCATCCGAATTCGAGCGAGTAGTTGTTCGTCGCAGCGGCCAGGGCCTCGCGCGGAGACAGGCCCATTCGCACCAGCAGTTCCATCTCAGTGTGCAGCGAGATGCCGGCCATCGTGCCCATGGCGGACGCGCCTGAACCAGCCAGGGTATGCGGATTCGCAGAAAAAATGGTTTCGTTGATGTTCCAAAGGCGCAGCGCGGCCTGGTCGGCCTTCTTGCGCGGACTTTCTTCCATCCAGCGCTGGGTTGAGGCGGGCAGGTGGCGCGTCCAATTCGCCAGTGGATAAACCAGTTCCCCCGTTGTTCGATCGGAGGGGTTTGACATGCGGGCCGGATCCAGCAGCCGGGCCGCGGGCTCCTTCCACAGGTTGCGGTGATCGGGCAACTGGAGAAAGTACAGGCTGAACGTGGGCATCAGCGCCGCGTGATGCGTCGCGATCAACTTGGCGTAGGCGCGCAGGTGCGGGTCCGTGGGCGGTATGCGCTCGGAGTAGTCGTAGGCGGTGTTGGCGGTCGGGCCTTCCGGGTTCTCCACCAGCGGCAGTTGCAGCTCATCGGGAATCACGCCGAGTTCATAGCGGCCCATGTGCAGCAGCACATCCACGCCTGCCTCAATGCCCACCGAGTAGGGCGTGGCCACAAACTCGCCGTATGTCATCATTCCCATCTGGTGGGCGCGGGCAATGATCCATTGCGTATTGGCCGCGGTCAGATTGTGGCCCAGCCACAGAACGCGCGTGCCGAGCCTGGCGGTATCGCTGAGCTGGCGCGCGGTGTCCTCTGGGCTCAACTCCGCGGAATGGGCGCCTTGCTTCAGCTTGGCGGCCCACTCCGGCCTTCTGGCCAGCAGGCTCCAATCGTCGGTAATGCCAATCGAATCGATCGGGTAAAGGTGTGGGCTGGGGCTGGCGGCAAAGTCGATGAAGCCGCGACGGTCGTCGGCAGAGGCCACCACCGTGGTAACCCCCATGTAGAGGTTGGCGTTGGCCTGGCCCTGGGAGTTCATGCCCGCAAAGCCGTCGATCAGCCCCGGAATCAGAAATTTCCCCGTGCAGTCGATGACGCGCGCGCCCTTGGGAATGGAGACGGCGCCCGCGGAGCCGACATCGGTGATGCGCCCGTCGCGCACAATCACAACCGCATTGGCAAGGTCCCGGGCAGACTGACCCCAGTTGGTCACGTCCACCAAGGTGCCGCCGGCCAGCACCAGCGGGGGCGCCTCATTGACCTTGGGAAGGACCGTGGGCTGCGGCTGCGGCCAGGCCGCAACGCAGGCCAGGGCCGCACCAGTCATTCCCAACAGTGCCTTACAGAGAACTCGCATAGGAAGGAGGGTCTTTTGAGGATTGTCGCACAGCGATTTGGCCAGGACGATCAATCGTTACGCTCCGCCTTCACTTGTCGGAACCGGCTGAGGGTCGCAATGCCGCATGAGGAGCGCGGGAGGGCGCGTTTCTTCACGGGGGATGATTGCGCCGCCGTGAGTTGAGATAGGCCAGTGTCCCGAGTCTGAATTTCGCTAAACAAAAAAGCTGTCATCCTGAGCGAAAGGGGCCCCAAACGCTTTTCAGTTTCCGGGGCCCCCGCAGACAGGTCTTCGTCTGCGGGGTGGAGTTTGGGGGTGGTGAGTCGAAGGACCTGCATTTGCGCCTTGGAACTTATGCCAAGAACTTTCAGACTCACCGCCTAGCTGGCCACCAGCGTGGGCCTCATCCGCCGCACCAGCAGCGGCAGCACCTGGGCCAGCGCCGCTTCCACTGAAACTCCATGCCGTGCCCGCAGATCGTCCACCTTGCCATGCTCGATAAAGCGGTCCGGCCAGCCGATGCGCACCACCGGAACAGAACATCCCAAGTCTTTGAGGGCCTCAATCACGGCTGAGCCGTACCCGCCCATCTTCACATGATCTTCAAAAGTCACGATTGCGGAGACGCGCCGTGCGTAAAGTTCAAGCATCTCGCCGTCCAGCGGCTTGACGAAGCGAGGATTGATTACCGCCGCGGAGTAGCCGTCGCGCTCCAGACACACAGCCAGCTCCTTGGCCAGCGAGATCATCGGGCCAAGTCCAAAGATGGCCACGTCGGAGCCGTCCTGAATCAGTTCTGCCTTGCCGATGGGAATCGCCTGCGGCTCGGCCTTGCGGGCCACGCCCGCAATCACACCGCGCGGATACCGAATCCCACTGGGACCCGGCAGTTGCACGGCGGTCAAAAGCATGTCGGCAAGCTCGTCCTCGTCCTTGGGGGCCATCAACGTAATTTCGGGAATGCCGCGCAGGTAGGCAATGTCAAACAGGCCGTGGTGCGTAGGGCCGTCGTCGCCGGAGAGGCCGGCGCGGTCCATACAGAAAACCACCGGCAGCTTTTGCAGGCAGACGTCGTGAACGATCGGATCGAAAGCGCGCTGCAGGAATGTCGAGTAGATGGCGCACACCGGACGGTAGCCCTGCGTGGCCATTCCCGCGGCAAACACCACCGCGTGTTCCTCGGCGATGCCCACGTCGAAGTAGCGGCGCGGATGGTGCGGCCGGAACAGATCCAGGCCCGTGCCGTTGGGCATGGCCGCCGTGATGGCCACAATGTGCGGATCGTCGTTGGCAAGGTTGACCAGCGTGTTGGCGAAAACCTCGGCGTAGGTGAGCTGGCCGGCAGGCTTGGTCTTGCCCGTCTCCGGATCGTACGGCCCAAGCCCGTGAAACTTCTTTTGCCCATCGAGCGCTGGCTGGAAGCCGCGGCCTTTCTGCGTCAGCACGTGCAGCAGCACCGGGTGATCGGCGCTCTTCAGAAACTTGAACGTCTCCACCAGCAACGGCAGATTATGGCCGTCGATAGGGCCAAAGTATTGCAGGCCGAACTCCTCAAACAGCACCGAAGGCCACAGCAGGCTCTTGGCCGCCTCTTCCGCGCGCCGCGCCACGGTCAGCGCCGTCTTGCCCCCAAACCGCTCCAGAATGCGATGCGCCTGGTCGTGAAGATTCTTGTAGTGCTCGTTGGTGACGATTCTATGAAAGTAGCGGGCGATGGCGCCCACGTTGCGGTCAATGGACCACTCGTTGTCATTGAGCACGACAATCAGCCGCTTGGTCTGCTCGGCGATGTTGTTGAGCGCTTCAAACGAAATGCCGTTGGTGAATGCAGCGTCGCCGGCTACGGCGATCACATGGTTGTCGCCGCCGGAGAGATCGCGGGCCACGGCCATTCCCAGGGCCGCTGAAAGTGCTGTGCCGGCGTGCCCTGCTCCGTAGCTATCGTGTTCGCTTTCCGTGCGCAGCATGAATCCGTTGAGCCCGCCCGGCTGGCGAATCGTCTCAAACCGGTCAAGCCGCCCGGTGAGGATCTTGTGAATATAGGACTGGTGGCTGACGTCGAACAGCAGCTTGTCCTTGGGCGTATCAAAAACCGTGTGCAGCGCCAGCGTGAGTTCCACCACGCCGAGATTGGGGCCAAGGTGTCCGCCGGTCTTCGATAGCGTCTGGATCAGGAATTCGCGGATCTCTTCGGCCAGTTCGGCCATCTGCGCAAAATTCAGACGCTTCAGGTCGGCCGGCGAATGGATGGACTCCAGCAGTACTCCCATGAACATCCTTCTCCCGGAGACCTGCCGGGCTCTCCCGAGACACGCAGCCGGACCCGGCCCAAACCGGCTCGCCTCAGGCAGCGCATGAAACACCCTTAAGTATACCAACCCCGCGCTTCGAGGGCGCTGAATCTTTTGATGCAAAACGGACCCCGATGTGTCGGCTGCAGGTAGAAACTCCCGGCAGTCCTCCGCTTCGCTTCCCGCGCGTTGTAGGATGGCCATGAAGCGTATGCAGGAGGAACGAAACAATGCGCGCAACTTCAAGAACGATTCTGATCGGAGTGTTGATGACCGCGCTGGGTGCGGCCGCCACTGCCCGCGGACAACTGCCGGAGCCGGGCAGCACGGCCTCTGCCGCGCCCAACCCGCTGAGCGACCCCACCATGAAGCCAGGCAAGGTCCTGCTTTACGACCTTGAGGCGCGCTTTGCCAAAGACGTACTGGACCACGGAGGCGCGGCCTTTGCCCAGTGGTTTGCCGATGACGCGGTGGAACTCGGCAACGGGGCTGCTCCGGCGATCGGCAAGGTAGCCATCGTCAAATCCGCCACCTGGTCGCCCAAGGACTATCAGCTCACCTGGACCCCGACCGACGCCATGATGGGCCCCTCCGGCGACATGGGCTACACCTGGGGGCACTACGAGGGCCACAGCAAGGACGCCAACGGAAATCCCGTCACCACCTCCGGCCGCTACATGACCATCTGGCGCAGGCAGCCGGACGGCAATTGGAAGGTCGTCCTCGACGCCGGCGCCAATGAGCCGGCCGCCAGCGGCGGCGACTGCTGCAAGCTGCCTTAGCGTAGTGCGTCACACAGATCGGCGATTGTGTTTTGTAAAAAGGGCACGGCTTCAGCCGGGCTAAAACATCGTTTTTATTTGCATTTGGGGCTTTACAGGCTGCGGAAAAACTCACTCGGGCTTTAGGCCGGGGATTTATCCCCGGCCTAAAGCCGATCAAATCAACGAGGGCTTCAGCCCCTGCGGTATGCTTTTCGCGTCTATCGCCTGAATATGACCCTTTTTCCCCAGCCTGTTGAGCCCCTGCCGCTGACCACAAATCCCGATCATTTTCGGCTAGCCGAAAATGGCGTTATTCCTGACGCACCGCACTGGTTACCAAAGTACGTTACTTGTGTTGTACCGTTATTCCGCCATAACTCCCATTTAAGTGTCACACTCAACCCATTTCCATTGGCCGATACTGTAGTGTGGGTGTCTTTCCGCATGAGCACTGGGCATGGGTCACAAGTCGGGGAGCGCCACGATAGCCCATTACGGTTGGGATACGACCTCTTTGACCGCGAGCCCGATCCCGCACTGGACGAGCTGACCAGCCTGACCGCCGTGCTCTGCGGCGCTGACTATGCCTATGCCGGCTGGATGGATGCCCGCCGTCTCTGGTTCAAATCGCAATATGGATTCAAAGCGCCCGACCAGCCGCGCACCCTCGGCCCCTGCCAATGGGTAGTCGACAAGGGTGAGCCAATGCTCATCCGGGACTCCAGCAAGGACAAGCGCTTTCCACCCGAAGGAATTCCCTTGATCGGCGCGCGGCCCTGCCGCTCCTACGCGGGAACCCCGCTGATCACAAGTGCGCACCAGGTGGTGGGGACCCTCGCAATCCTGGCCATGGAGCCCGACCGCTTCAGCGCCGAGCACCTCACCATCCTGGAAATTCTGGCGCGCCAGGTCGTCACCCGCCTTGAGTTCTACCGCGGCCTGCGCTCCCAGGAGCAGGCGCAGCGCATCCTGCAGCGCACCGAACGCGCCCTCGCCACCGAACGTTGCTTCGTGGCCGGCACGCTCGACTCAATCCCCTTCCTCGCCGCGCTGCTCGACACCAATGGCAATGTGGTGCGGCTCAATTACACCACCATGCAGCTTACCGGGTATACGCAGTTCGACGCAGTGGGCCTCCCCTTCATTGACCAGATCCTGGAGGTCTCCGACCGGACATGGGCCGAGGAAAAGCTGCGCGAGGCCATCGCGGGACAGGTATCCGGCCCTCATGAAACAGACTGGCGAACCCAGGGCGGCAGAACCCGGCGCGTCACTTGGACGCTGCGGCCGCTCTCCGGCCCGGCCGGCGATGTGCAGTTCCTCATTGTGAGCGGGCAGGACGTCACCGAGCAGCGCGAGGCGGAGATGGCGCTGATAACGAGCGAGACACGCTACCAGCAAACGGTTGAAAACAGCCTCGGCTTCCTGTTTACCTGCTCCACCCAGGGCCGCCTCACCTCGCTCAACGCCTACACCGCCGAAACGCTCGGCTACAAGGCTGAAGCCCTTTCCGGCCGCGCGATCGCTGAACTGCTGGATGACGAAGGCGCCGCTGCATTTGAAGATTGCCTGAAGACCCTTGAGACCAGGAAAGAGTGGCAGGGCTCGCTGCGCATTCGTCGCAGCGATGGCGTCTACCGGCGCATCGCGTTCCGCAGCCGCCTGATGGATCTGCCCGACGAACAGCCCTTCGTGCTCAATCACGGCATCGACGTCACCGAACAGCATGAGGCGGAAGAGGCCCTGCATCTGGCCACCCGGCAGCGCGAGCTGATTCTCGAATCGGTTGGCGACGGTATCTACGGCATCGACCTGGTAGGAAGGCTCACCTTCATCAACCAGGCCGCGGCGCAGGCTTTGGGATACACCCCTGAACAGCTCACTGGCCGCGATGTGCATGAAGTGATTTATCACAGCCGGGCCGACGGCACAGAGTATTCAGAGGGCAACAGCCCCATCCTGCAGGCCATGCATCGCAGCGAAACCATTCGCATGAGGGACGAAATCTTCTGGCGGCGGGGAGGCACGTCCTTTCCCGTGGATTACAGCGCCAGTCCCCTGCTTGAGGATGGGCGCATCTCCGGCATGGTCGTCGCCTTCCAGGACATCTCCGAGCGGCGTCGCCTGGAGCGGATGAAAGACGAGTTCCTCTCCACCGTCGGCCATGAGCTGCGCACCCCTCTTACTTCCTTGCGCGCCTCGCTGGGGCTCATCTCTTCCGGCTCGCTCGACAACCTTCCCGACAAACGCAAGTTGATGGTCGAAATGGCCATCGGCAACTGCGACCGCCTGGTGCGCCTGGTCAACGACATCCTCGACTTCGACAGCGTGGAGAAGGGACGTCTGCCGCTGAATCGCCGCGCATTGGACGCGGGCGCTCTGCTGCAGCGCGCGGCCGATGCGGCGAAACCCACGGCCGGCGCTGCTCATGTGGAGATTCAGATTGACGCGGCGCCGGCCATCGTCATCGCCGATGAAGCGCGCATTCTGCAGGTGCTCAATGAGCTGATCACCAACGCGATCAAGTTTTCACCGCCGCAAACCACCATCCGGCTCGCCGCACAGCCTGCCGGCGAGAAGGAAGTCTGCTTTACGGTTGAGGACCAGGGCCGCGGCATTGTCCCAGAAAAGCTCGAGAAAATCTTCGAGCGCTTCCAGCAGGGCGACGCCTCCGACACCCGCGCGCGCGGCGGCACCGGCCTCGGCCTCGCCCTCTGTCGCAGCATGATCGAGCAGCACGGCGGCAAGATCTGGGCGGAAAGTGAAGGCGTGGGCAGCCGCTTCTCCTTCACCCTGCCTGCCACCACTTAGCGCCGCGTGCACCGGCAAAAGCAGCTCATACTGCGCACAACAAAGCTTGTTATTTGCGTTCTCCTTGATCTACAATGGCGGTCTGCGCTGCAAGCTTCCATGCATTGAAAAGACACAGTCTCACGGCCTGTTCAATAAAGCCGCCTTGTAAATGGCGACGACTTCACAGCTCGCTGAATTACCCCGCCATGGGCGCGCTTTGTATCAGGGTACGGCTTCAGCCGTGCCGCAAGTCGTCAAAAATGAGAGATGGGGCTTTAGCCCCTCAGGGAAGGGTCCTGGATCACCACAAACTCAGTGCGCCCATAAACGACCCCATTCCCGGTTTACACCACTGAAGTTAGCCGCCAAGCCATCCCCAAGTCACACCGAGCTATGACCTCGATCACAATTCTTTTCTTATGAATGCAATGAAACCGGTGTATGCTGGCGTGTAAAACCACAATGGGGAGACTCTTCCATGGGATTCTTCGGTC
>Ga0302268_1001306_pt1 | contig 13925 bp, 12 predicted proteins | sample III_Bog_E2_1_FD_194554 | JGI IMG/M metagenome (GOLD analysis project Ga0302268, IMG submission 194554) | Peat permafrost microbial communities from Stordalen Mire near Abisko, Sweden - III_Bog_E2_1 | ecosystem: Environmental > Terrestrial > Soil > Wetlands > Peat | place: Sweden: Abisko...
GTCGACCTACCAGTTGCGCATGAACGACAAAAAGCAGACGGAGATCCCGGTGAGCCGCGCGCAGACGCGACGGCTGCGGGAGTTGTTCAATCTGTAGTCGCGACGGGACCCTTTCCGCAGGGGCTAAAGCCCGATTCATCTTACTGGCTTTGTCGGCCCGACTGAAGTCGTGCCCTTGTTACAAAGCCTGCCAAGAGCGAGTTTTTCCGTAGCATGTGAAGCTCTGACCTACCGTCCATTTCAGATTCTCTGCTCAGTCGTACCGCTCAAACACAATCTGCTTGCGGTGCCAGCCGAAGGCGGCCAGCTTCTCGCGGGCGGCGGAGACCATGAAGTTGAGGCCGCAGATATAGCAGTAGATGTCGAACTTGAGGTCGCCCTTGGGGATGGTTGGGTCGACTTCCGGCTGGATTGGTGGCAGGCCGAGACGGGCGGCGCGCTCCTCGACGATTTTGGCGGCGTGCTCCTGCACATAACCGCGCAGGCCGGTCCAGGCAGGGAGGGCGCGGGAGAGCGTGGGCAGGTAATGGAAGTTGGATTTGCGCCGGGCGAGGGCCTCGAACTCTTCCTGGTAATAGACGTCGGTCTCGTGGCGGGTGCCGAAGATGAGCCAGATGTCTTTGCCGTTGCTGCGGTCTATGCCGGCCTCGGGTCCGTCGTCGGGGGGGAAAAGCCACTGTGTGAAGCCGCGCATGGGGGCAATGCCTGTGCCGGTGGCCAAAAGAATGGAGTCGGTCACGGGTTCCTGAAGGATGAAATGGCCGTGGGGTCCGTGGATCTGAATGGCGCCGCCGGGCTCGAGGTCAGTGAGGTCGGCCAGGTGATTGGAGAAGAAGCCGCCCTCGACGCGGTTGACGCAGAGGTCAAAGCGGTTGCTGCGGGGCGCCGATGCGATGGAGTAGGCCCTGGTCTGCTGCTTGCCAGTGGGGTCCGTGGCGATTGCGGAGATGAACTGGCCGGGCGCGAAGGGGAAACTCTCCATGCCTTCGACGACGAACTCGAAGTGGTAGCACTGGGCTACCTGGGAGATGCAGATTTTTCTCTCAAGACGTGCGGTCAAAAGCTCACGGGCCAAGGCGGGTTCTCGCTTCAAATCAAGGATGAAGCCCAAAAAACAGGACTGTTGGGAGTATCGCTAGCGGAAGGCATAGCTGGCAAGTGATGCAGATCACACGACTGCGGGCTGGGGTACCCGCTCCACCCTATAATGGACGGGGTGAAGAGCACGTCTCTTTGCCAACTGAACGCACCTTTTGAGGGATTCCATGGCCGCACTGCTTGAAGCGATTACTGTGAAGCGCAAGATGTATTTTGAGTTTGAGAACGCTCCGTACTACTGCCTGGACGCGGAGGTCTCGACGCCGACGGCGCGGGGTGGCCAGACGCTGGTGCGGCTGAAGATGCGCAACCTACTGACGCAGGCGGTCTTCGACAAAACGTTCAAGGCGCAGGAGAAGTTCAAGGAGCCGGACCTGGAAACGGTGGAGGCGAGCTATCTCTACAGTGACGGGGAGGGCTCGTACTTTCTTGACCAGGAGACCTTTGACACGCTGCGCCTCACGGGGGGCATGATTGCGAACGCTCTGGATTACCTGGTGGAGGGCGCGATTGTGAAGCTGAACAAGTTCAATGGCAACCCGATTGGCCTGGAGCTGCCGGACAAGGTGGAGCTGGAAGTGACCTACACCGAGGCGGGCGCGCAAGGCGACACCAGCGGCAAGGTAACCAAGCTGGCAAGGCTGGAGACGGGCTTCGAGATCAAGGCGCCGCTGTATATCCAGGAAGGCGAGCGGGTGAAGGTGTATACGGAGACGGGGGAGTTTGCGGGGAGGGCCTAGAGCCACCCGATTGCGTCGTCTGACCAGCTATGGTCAGATCGTGGCCAAGGTCGTTCTTCATCATCAGGGAAATTTGGGAAGTTGGTGCGGCAGAAACCTCGCTTTGCCGTAAAGTCAAACGCTGCATGCGCAAACCCGTTGATCAGCAATGCGCAATTGAGACCGTCTTCTGACCAGACGATTTCCAGCGTGGATTTCCGCGCCCTGTCTGCGATGTTTGCGGCGTTGTAGATGTGGACTGCGTCGAGAATGATCTGGTCCGCTTTGGATATATCGACTGCGTAGAAATAGCCGGTTTCTCCTTCATCTTCGAAGACAGCACTGAATCGGCCGCCGGGAGAGTCTTCGGCTAGGAAAGATTTATCTCCGGGCTGGAAGGAGTGCAGTTCCATTGGGCTCCTGTGGTAGCCATTCGCAGCTCCCCTACGGGGCGCTGGTTTTCGCTTTTGGCTGACCCAGCATTTCATGCTGGGCTATTATCGCGCGCTCCCTCCGGGAGCTAAAGCCCGAAAAACAACCGCAGGTCCTTCGACGCCCTTCGCTACGCTTTGGTCGCTCAGGATGACAAGTTCATCTCTTGAGCGGAATTTTTGCGACACCATCATTCGACGGGTTCGAGATGCGCCGTGAAGTGCCGCAAAAACGGCGCTTCGTAGGTCAGCCTCAGCCCCTTGATCTTGTCGCGGCGGGCGAAGACTCTCAGGATGATCTCCACTACGTAGTCGATGTGACTCTGCGTGTAGGTCCGTCGAGGGATCGCTAAGCGGACCAGCTCCATCTTTGCCGCCGCGGCGAACATCAAGCTGCCGATTTCTACTGAGCGGATGCCGCCTTCCAGATACAGCTCCGCCGCGAGAGCTACGCCGGGAAACTGCTCCTGCGGCACGTGCGCCAGAAACGCCTTGGCGTCGATGTAGATGGCGTGGCCGCCGGGGGGCTGCACAATCGGCACGCCGGCTTCGGCGATGTGGTTGCCGAGGTAGGCCGTGGATGCGATGCGGTAGCGGAGATAATCCTCGTCCAGCGACTCCTGCAGGCCGATGGCGACGGCCTCCAGGTCGCGCCCGGCGAGGCCGCCGTAGGTCGGATAACCCTCGGTCAAAATGAGCAGGTCCTTTTCCTGCCGCGCCAGAATGTCGTCGTTGGTGCAGAGAAAGCCGCCGATATTCGCCATGCCGTCTTTCTTGGCGGACATGGTGCAGCCGTCGCCCAGCGCAAACATTTCCTGTGCAATTTGTTTGGGAGTGTGGTTGGCGTAGGCTGGCTCTCTCTCGCGGATGAACCAGGCGTTTTCAGCGAAGCGGCAGGCGTCAAAGTAAAGCGGAATGTTGTGCCGCTTGCAGACGGCGGCGACGGCCTTGGCGTTTTCCATGCTGACGGGCTGGCCGCCGCCGGAGTTGTTGGTGACAGTGAGCATCACCAGCGGCACGCGCTCGCGGCCGACGCGCGTGATCAGCTCGTCCAACGCGGCCACGTCCATATTGCCCTTGAAAGGCAGCACGGTTTCGGGGCTGCGCGCTTCAGGGTAGACGAGATCGACGGCTTCGGCGCCGACGAACTCGACGTTGGCGCGGGTGGTGTCAAAGTGCGTGTTGTTGGGCACGATGTCGCCCTTCCTGCACATGACGTTGAAGAGGATGCGCTCGGCGGCGCGGCCCTGGTGGGTGGGGATGACGTGCCGGTAGCCGGTAATATCCTGGACTGAACGCTTGAAATGCGCAAAGCTCTTGCTGCCCGCGTAGCTCTCATCGCCTTCCATGATGCCGGCCCACTGGTGGGTTGACATGGCGCCGGTTCCGGAGTCGGTAAGCAGATCGATGAGAACGTCGTCGGCTTCAAGAAGGAACAGGTTGTGGTGCGCGGCACGGAGAAGCTCTTCACGCTGGGCACGGGTGGTCCAGCGGATAGGCTCAACGCTCTTGATGCGGAAGGGCTCGATGATGGTCTTGGTGGGCATTTTTTTGTGGCTCCTGCAGAACTCCCGGTAGGCTCAACCCGGCGGCTGCCTCGTTCAACTCATTGCGGGTACTGATTCGAGACCTTGAAACAGACCATCGCTGAGCAACAGGCTCTCTTGTACAGGCTTGTGGTCAACCGCTCCATGTTTGGCGGGGAAGTTCGTGACAAGCGCTTCCAGCATCGGGTGCCGCAGATCCTCGCTTGAGCCAACGTGGTAGAAATGCTCTTTTGTGAAGACATGAAATGGTGCACCTCGCCACTTTTCATCGATCGCCGTATTTGTCCGAAACTCGTTGCTGTGCCAGGTGGACAAAATGAACCTGGATGGGAGGCTGGCAAGACGCTCCCCGAGATCCTCTTCGTCTCTTTCAGACCAGCTATTGAAGTAGTCCACATGCCTTCCCGCATACGGGGGGTCGGCATAAACAAGGTCGCCGGCAGTCACTTCTGAGAGAGTCTCCTTGAAACCCGACACGCGGAATTCCCAATCCAATTGAGAGATTACCAAGGAGATTGACGAAACCTGGTTGGAGATTTTAGTAATATACGCGGGTGCGAAGCGGTCCGGCTTGCGGCAGAACGGCACATTGAAGCGCCCCCGCTTGTTGAACCGCATCACCCCATTAAAGCATGATCGATTTAGGAATAGAAAATCGAGGGAATTCGGCGTGGAATTAAAACGCTCGCGTACCTGATAAAAGTGGTCCTCGCCTTTCGTGCTGAGTGCCGCGCCCTCCTCTCTCAGAAAGTCCCTCACGTCCGCTGCGCCAATCTTGTGCTGCTGAATGTCACGGTAGAGCCTTACGATATGTATGTTTGAATCGCATAGCAGCGCCCTCGGTGGCTGTAGATTCAAGGGAACCACGCAAGATCCGCAGAACGGCTCGACCCAGCGAACAAACTCCTGGTTGTCGACCAACTGGCGGATATCCGCCACCAGCTTTGTCTTAATCCCCTGACATTTGATCGGAGGAACCAGAGGAGGAAGGTTCATTCCGTCTCCTCCCCGCTGCCAGTGTCGTCCCCGGTCGCCGGCTCATCCTCGCCCAAGTCTGCGATTTCCGTCCCATGTTCGCGAAGCGTGTCAACGCCTCGCTCTTTATATGCCAAATAGCTCTTCAGATTCGCGTACGGCCTCTCGATTTCCAGCGCTTGGGCCATATCCCGAGTCAGATAATACATCCAGTAATCGTCGTATACCTCTTCGCCCAGCTTTTCAAAAGGCCCCGTCCCACCAACGAGCTGGTCGACTTTAGTTACTGAGCCTATGTTCTTCGTGTTTCCGCTTCCGGGGCGTGAAGAGGCGAGTCGGAATTTCGGCTGCACGAAGAATTGAAAATCCCTGATGACAGAGGGAATGGATTCCAGGTCTTCCAACGTGAAGATCTTTCGTTCATCGATCGCATCGTCGCACTTGGAATAGATCGCGCCGAGAACATAATGACCTGAATACTGCCCGTAGGGATAAAGCGTATTTTTGTTGCTTTCCCGCTTCCGAAAATATCCTGTAAAAGCTCCAAGGGGCATTCCGTTGACGTTGGTTTCGTCGACACGATATGTGCTCTTAATATCGACGGCAAATTTGTGGCCTGATCCCTCGTCAACAAACGTCAAGTCGGGATAGAAGTTCCGATGCGGTGAGAGTTCTATCCTTAGTCCATTTGCTCTGGAGAATTCAACAAACATGGGAAACAGCAATAGCTCCAGGACTTTTGAGGTGATCTTGGTGTCAACCGAGATGGTATAAATTCTTCGGTACACGTCGATGAACCCTTTGATGATCCAATCTCCCTCGTCGGTCGCGACAGCCTTGGCGAATGAGGTTGTATGAACTTGCAGCCGCGCAAGGAAATCGTCAGGTAACATGATCTGAAATTACTCCACGGTGACGGATTTGGCGAGGTTGCGGGGCTGGTCCACGTCGCAGCCGCGGCGGACAGCAATGTAATACGCCAGCAACTGGAGCGGGACGATCTCAATCAGCGGGGAAAGCATCTCGATAGCCGGCGGAATGAAGATGACCTGCTCCACCAGGTTGCCGATGGTGGTGTCCCCCTCGGTGGCTACAGCGATCACGCGGCCGGAACGCGCGGTGACTTCCTGGATGTTGGAGAGAGTCTTTTCATAGCGAAGCTTGGACGCGGGATCGTGTTCGTCGCGCGTGACCAGCACTACCACTGGAAGAGTTTCGTCAATGAGCGCGTTGGGTCCGTGCTTCATCTCGCCGGCCGGGTAGCCCTCGGCGTGGATGTAGGAGATCTCCTTGAGCTTGAGCGCGCCTTCAAGGGCGATAGGGAAGTGGATGCCGCGGCCGAGGTAGAGAAAGTCGCGGGCCGTGGAGAAGCTGGCGGCCAACTGCTCGCACTGCGCGGAACGGGAGCGCAGAATCTCTTCAATCTTGCCGGGAATGCGGCTGAGCTGCTCGATCAACTGGACTGACTGCGCGGGGTCAATGCGTCCCCGGAGCTGGCCAAGCTTGAGCGCCAGCAGAAACAGCGCGGTGAGCTGCGCGGTGAAGGCCTTGGTGGAAGCGACACCGATCTCCGGGCCGGCGTGGGTGTAGATGGCGCCGTGGGCCTCGCGGGCCACCATCGCGTCCACCACGTTGCAGATGGCCACGGTTTTCGAGCCCAGGGCGATCATCTCCCGCTGTGCGGCCAGTGTGTCGGCCGTCTCGCCGGACTGGGTGATGAGCAGCCCAAGCGCGTTGCGGTCGGGAATGGGATTGCGATAGCGGTATTCGCTGGCGTAGTCCACATCGACCGGCAGCCGCGCCAGGCGCTCAATCATGTACTTGCCGGCCAGCGCGGCGTGCCAACTGGTGCCGCAGGCGGCGATGTTGATGCTCGAGGCCGACGCCAGCTCGTCGTCGGCAATCTTCATCTCGCCGAGGAAGACCTTGCCTGAGTCGAGTGAGACTCGGCCCAGCGTGGTGTCCGTAACGGCGCGCGGCTGCTCCCAGATTTCCTTGAGCATGAAGTGCTTGTAGCCACCCTTTTCCGCCTGGATGGGGTCCCATTGAATGCGGGTGATTTCGCGATGGATGGGCGTGCCTTCAAAATCGGTGAGTTCGACGCCGGCCAGCGTGAGGATGGCCATGTCGCCGTCGGCCAGGAAGTAAATATTGCGGGTGTGGTGCAGGATGCCCGGCACATCGGAGGCCACAAACGACTCGCCTTCGCCCACGCCGATGACCACCGGCGGACCGAAGCGCGCGGCGACGATCTTGTCCGGCTCGGCGGCGGATAGAACGCCCAATGCAAACGCTCCCGTCAGCCGCTTGACGGCGCGGCGCACGGCGACTTCAAGAAGAACCGGCTCGCCGAGAGCTTCAGCGTCGTTCTGCACCTGCTCAATCAGATGGGCGATGATCTCGGTGTCGGTTTCCGTGACGAACTTGTGGCCCTTCTCAATGAGCTCGCGCTTCAGGTCGAGATAGTTTTCGACGATGCCGTTGTGGACGACGACGATGCGGCCGGTGCAATCGCGATGGGGATGGGCGTTCTCTTCGGTAGGACGTCCGTGAGTGGCCCAGCGGGTGTGGCCAATGCCGAAGGTCCCTTCAAGCGGATGTTCGCGCAGTACCTCTTCAAGGTTGGCCAGCTTGCCCTTGGCTCGGCGCACCTCAAGCTTGGGGCTCCCTGGGCTGCCGACGGCGATGCCGGCCGAGTCGTAGCCGCGATATTCGAGCCGGCGCAGGCCCTCAATGATGACTGGAACCACCTTCTTGGGACCGACGTATCCGACAATTCCGCACATAAGGCGATTCTAAGGGAACGGGCTGGAATGGAGAGGAGCAGCGAGCGGCCTGCGTGTGAACGCATTCCCACTTTCTTGAGCGTTGGACCGAAAGCGGAAGGCCGGCGCCGGATGACCAGACCGCTTTTCGGGCTTCTTTGTCTCTTGGTGGCCGTGTTAGCGTAAGAGCACTGGAAATGGTCGGTTCCACACCCAGGACGAGGTTAAGCCTGCTTCCCCGCAAGCTCAAAACGAGATCTGCAACGGTAGTTGCGTCGGTGTTTGGCTTGCTGGCGGCCTTGAGCGGTTCCGCGGGATTGTTCGTGGCCCCTGCATGCGCCCAGGCTGGGACGTCGCAGCCCGTTGTGGTGCAGCCTGGAGCGCCGGGCCAGCCAAGCACGACGTTGCCTGCGGGGACCAGGCCCAGCTTGCCGCCGTTGGCACAGGCGGATGTGGATTTCATGCAGGGCATGATTATGCATCACCAGCAGGCGGTGGAGATGACGGCCCTGATTGCCTCGCATACTGAAAACAAACAAGTGCGCGCGCTGGGCGCGAAGATCAGCAGTTCGCAATCGGACGAGATCCGGTTCATGCAGCGATGGCTGGCGGCTCGCGGACAGTCGACAACGATGCCTGGAGCGATGCCGGGCATGCCGGATATGGATATGTCAGGCAAGCCGATGGCGCCGATGCCGGGAATGCTGACACCGGAGCAGATGACGGCGCTGCGCAATGCGCGTGGCGCGGAGTTCGACCGCCTGTTTTTGACGGGGATGATTCAGCACCACGGCGGTGCGCTGGTCATGGTGAAAGCGCTGTTCGATGAGGCGGGCGCGGGCCAGGATGCTGACATTTTCAACTTTGCAACGGATGCGGACAATACCCAAACGGCTGAGATCAAAATCATGCAGAAGATGTTGGAGGAGACGCGTTGAGGACACTGGAGGCAGTGAAGAGAGTGAATCGAGTGAATTGTGCCGGCTTCTGTTTGGCTGCGGTTGTTTTGCTTTCTCACGGCGGCTTCGCACATGCGCAGGCAACTGCACCGGCCACGCCTGCTCCGGCCGCGCCCGCCAAGGCTCCTGAGGCTGCGCAGGATCCATTTGCGGTGCAGCCGGCGCCGCCATTGCCTCTGGGCATGACGGGTTCGGACACGAGCGATCCGCGCTACACGCTGAAGCCGGGCATGTTCGACGCCGGTGAAGCTGCCTGGGGAATGAAGCATGTCGGCTTCCTCAAGAAGCCGGAAGCATTCCAGATCACGGCCACTTCTCCTGATGACCCGAAGGTGCTGAAGACGCTTGCACAGCTTGGCTCCGATGCATCAAAGATGCCTCCAAACATGCGTACGATGATTGCACAGTTGGCGTTTGGCAACTCGGACTTTGCCTTCCAGGGAAACCACCTGTTTCAGGGCAATTTCTACGGCATCAATATCTACGACATCTCCGATCCGGCAAAGACGGCGCTGTTGACCACGCTGGTGTGCCCGGGCGGCCAGGGCGACGTTTCGGTCTACAAGAATCTGCTGTTCATGTCGGTGGAGATGCCGAACGGGCGGCTGGATTGCGGTGCGCAGGGATTTCCGCCCGATCCTCCGCCGGCTGCCGGGCATGCGAAGGAACGTCACACGCCGTCGGCGCAGAAGGACCGCTTCCGCGGGGTAAGGATCTTTGACATTTCGGACATCAAAAATCCGAAGCAGGTGGCGGCGGTGCAGACCTGCCGCGGCTCGCACACGCATACGCTGGTGCTTGATCCGAACGACACGGACAATGTCTACATCTATGTTTCCGGCACTTCATTCGTGCGCCAGAAGGAAGAACTGGAAGGCTGCTCGGGCGAAGCTCCGGACAAGGATCCGAACACGGCGCTGTTCCGCATTGAAGTGATCAAGGTGCCGGTGGCCGCGCCGCAGGAGGCAAAGATTGTTTCCAGCCCGCGGGTGTTCATCGATCCGCGGACGGGGGCGCTGAACGGCCTGAACAACGGCGGCAGCCATGGCAAGGACCAAGAGAAGCCTGCGGATACCAACCAGTGCCACGACATCACGGTCTACTCGGCGATCGGCCTGGCAGCGGGCGCGTGCTCGGGCAACGGAATTCTGCTGGACATCAGGGACCCGGTGCATCCCAAGCGCGTGGATGCGGTGAATGACCAGAACTACTCGTACTGGCACTCGGCCACGTTCTCAAACGATGGGACGAAGGTTGTGTTCACCGACGAGTGGGGCGGCGGCCTGGGAGCGCGCTGCCGGCCGACGGACCCCAACAAGTGGGGCGCGGACGCCATCTTCAATCTGAGCGGCGATAAGCTGAGCCTTGCTTCCTACTACAAGCTGCCGGCGGCGCAGGGAGACACGGAAAACTGCGTGGCGCATAACGGCTCGCTGGTTCCGGTTCCGGGACGCGATATCGAAGTGCAGTCGTGGTACCAGGGCGGCATTTCCGTGATGGACTTTACCGATCCGGCTCATCCGGTTGAGATTGCGTACTTCGATCGCGGGCCGATTGACCCGAAGACGATTGTGCTGGGAGGCTTCTGGTCAGCGTACTGGTACAACGGCTCGATCTACGGCTCGGAGATTGCGCGGGGACTGGATGTGTTTCAACTGACGCCGACGAAGTTTTTGACGCAGAACGAAATCGATGCGGCCAAGACGGTGCGGGTGGCGGAGCTGAATGTGCAGAACCAGCAGAAGATCGAGTGGCCGGCGCAGTTGGTGGTGGCCAAGGCGTATCTCGATCAACTGTCGCGGTCGCAGGCTTTGCCGGCGAAGCAGATCTCCGATTTACAGAAGGCGATTAAAGGCGCCGAGAAGTCGCACCTGAGCGAGAAGAAGGTAGCCAAGCTGAAGGAGATGACTCCCGCCCTGGAAACGAGCGCAACAGCCGCAAAGAGTCCAGCGGACCAGACGCGGTTGACGGCGTTGGCGGAGATTCTGAAGCATCCGACAGCTTAAGCAGGGGCCCCGGGGGCCGGGGGTCAGGGAACAGGGAACAGGGAACAGGGGTCAGGGATCAGCGGCCAGTGCGCAGTGGACACTGCGCACTGGCTTTTTTGCTTCTCGCCCGCCCCGTAAACGAGGCCCCGAGATTTCGAGGGTACCCAGGTGGGGCACCTTCGCAATCAGGGATCAGTCTTGAGTGGCCAGTTCGCGGTGAACATTGCTCAATGCTTTTCTTGCTTCCTGCCTCAGGCGGAGAAGCGGACGCCCTGAGCCCGCAGGGGCGCCTCGGTCTTCTTCTTCTTCCTGGTCGCATTCTTGGCAGGTTTCGCGTTGGCCGCATTTGGCACAATCCCAGGGGTTACAGTAGCGCTTTTGGGGGCCCAGTTCTTCGCCTGCGCCGGTTTCAGAGACGGATTCGACGCTCTGGACGGGAACCATGGACAGCTCCTTATCGACGTTCTGGGAGGCGATCTGGAGGCCGTAGAGCAGGAGGCCGGCACGCTTGGCGTCAATGTTGGAAGACGTAAGCGCGCCGAAGACCTGGGCGAGGGCGAGGAGGATGGCGCTGCGGTCTTCGAGAACCGGCAGATGGAGGTTTCCCATGACGCCGATGGGCGGCTTGGCCGTAAAGCGGTGAAGGCGTGTGTGGTAGTAGCAGTAGGGCGTGGCGCGGAGGGCGGGCGAGTGGCACTTTTCTCCGTTGTGCATGATGTGACGACATTCGTAGACCATGGCAAATCCTTTCGCAGGCACCTCCCCACCCCCCCTATACTTTGGAGGAAAGTTCCTTGTTTTCATTGGGATAAGGGAGGGCATCCGCCCGATCTCGATGATTTCAGGCGGGTTAAAGTCAAAGTACTTGGAATGAGCCACCTGCGGTGGGGCAGGCGCTCGCGGGAGGCTCGCTTGAGCCATCTGCGTTTCTCTCTTTGTGGGCTATGAAATGATTGTGCGCCGAACGGGGGAAATTATCGGCAAAAGTGCGGGGACTTTTTTCGGATTATTTTCAGGCTCGCAAGGCGAGCAGGTTGAGACGTGGGTGACGAGGCGGGTTCGAGGGCCGCGACGCTTTGTGCGGGGGCTGCGGGTTGCGCGTTAGAGTTGTGGTGACCCTATGAGCAACTTCAAGCTGAAGGCAACGCACGCGCCGGTGAAGGCGTACTACGAGACGCTGGAGCGGTTTGGGCGGGGCAAATTCGACAACGAAGGCAATATCCGGCGGGCCTTTGAGGCGCTGCTGGAGAAGTGCGCGCGGACGTACGAGTGGTTTTTGGTGGCGGAGTATCCGATTCCGCGTTCGGGCAGGAATCCGCTGAAGGTGGATGCGGCGGTGCTGGACGCGTTTAACTTGCCGCGCGGGTATTGGGAGGCGAAGGACGAGAAGGACGACCTGAAGGCGGAGATGAACAAGAAGTTCGCGGAGGGGTATCCGCGGACGAACATCCTGTTTCAGAAGCCGACGCACGCGATCCTTTTTCAAGATGGGCGGATTGAGTTCGACGGGCCGATCACGGACCCGGACAAGCTGGTGGATGTGCTGCGGCTGTTCTTTGAGTGGCGGCAACCGCACCAGGAGGACTGGGACCGGGCGGTGCGGGAGTTCTCCGAGCGGATTCCGGAGATTGCCAAGGGCGCGATGACGCTGATTGCGGGCGAGCGGAAGAGCAACCCGGCGTTTGTGGCGCGGTTCTCGGCCTTTGCGGAGCTTTGCCGGGAGTCAATCAATCCGGACCTGAAGGATGATGCTGTGGAGGAGATGCTGGTGCAGCATCTGCTGACCGAGCGCATCTTCCGGCGCATCTTCGACAACCCGGAGTTTACGCGGCGCAACGTGATTGCGGCCGAGATTGAAAAGGTGATTGATTCGCTGACCAAAAAGCACTTCAGCCGGGACAGTTTCTTGCGTGACCTTGACCCGTTTTACAAGGCGATTGAGGAAACGGCTTCTTCGGCCACAGCTTACTCAGAGAAGCAGGCGTTCCTCAACAAAGTTTACGAAAAATTCTTTCAGAGTTTCAGTAAAAAACAGGCGGATACAGCCGGGATTGTGTACACCCCACAGCCGATTGTGGACTTCATGGTGCGGAGCGTTGAAGAGGTATTGAAGACTGAGTTTGGCCGCAGCCTTAGCGACAAGGGCGTTCATATTCTGGACCCGTTTGTGGGCACGGGGAACTTCATCACCCGAGTGATGAAAGAGATCAAGACGAGCAGCCTGCCGCATAAGTACAAAGAGGAACTGCATTGCAACGAAGTGATGCTGCTGCCGTATTACATTGCCAGCATGAATATTGAGCACGCGTATCTTGACCGGGTAGGCGAGTACGAGCCGTTCGAGGGCATTTGTTTGGTGGATACGTTTGACATGCGGGCGCAGGCCACGATGTTTGCGGAGAAGAATCTTGCGCGCATTGAGCGCCAGCGCAGTCAACCGATATTCGTTGTTATTGGAAATCCTCCCTATAATGCGTGGCAGCAAAACGAAAGTGACAATAATAAAAATCGACGTTACGTAAAGGACGGAGGCGTTGATTTGCGCGTCTCGGAGACTTATTCAAGAGCGTCGAAAGCGACGAACAAGAATGCGCTCTCTGATCCGTATGTGAAGGCTTTTCGTTGGGCTTCAGATCGGATAGGAGATGAAGGTGTCGTCGCATTTGTGACCAATAGTGGTTTTCTTGATGGAATTGCTACCGATGGAATGAGAAAGCATTTGCTTGCTGATTTCGACGAAATAGTCATTCTTGATCTGGGCGGAAATGTCCGAAAGAACCCAAAGCTCTCTGGGACGACCCACAATGTGTTCGGAATTCAAGTGGGAGTAAGTATCAACATTTTCGTTCGTCGGAAGGGGCTTGCCGAACAACGCAAGTGCAAAATTCTTTACGCCAGTACCGATGAATTCTGGACGCGAGGACGCAAGGAACTCTTTCTCGCGCGCGTATTGGATCGAAACGGAGTTGAATGGAAGACGCTAACACCAGATGAGAACGGTAATTGGCTAACAGAAGGTCTCTCCTCCAAATTCGAAGATCTTGTTCCCTTGAAAGGGAGAGTATTTACAGCCAATAGCAACGGCATCAAAACCAACAGAGACGCATGGGTTTACAACCACAGCGCCGCGGCGCTGTCGACGAATGTTGCGGCGTGCATCGAGTTCTACAATGGCGAGGTGGACAGGTTTACGCGAGAAGGTAGTCCCGCTAACTTGGACTCATTCGTAAACTATGACGAAAGCCGAATAAGTTGGAGCAGTGACCTCAAATCGCATATGAAGAGGGGGCGCATCGCAGAGTTTTCTGGGGAAAAAGTTAGGCAATGCCTCTATCGTCCATGACCTTGCCCCCGCAAAACGTATCCCTTAGCGAGCTGCTCTAATAGCGAAAGGGAAACGAAGATGAGGCATGGGACGCGTGGTCGTTACACGCTTGAGTTCA
>Ga0302268_1001312_pt1 | contig 13882 bp, 10 predicted proteins | sample III_Bog_E2_1_FD_194554 | JGI IMG/M metagenome (GOLD analysis project Ga0302268, IMG submission 194554) | Peat permafrost microbial communities from Stordalen Mire near Abisko, Sweden - III_Bog_E2_1 | ecosystem: Environmental > Terrestrial > Soil > Wetlands > Peat | place: Sweden: Abisko...
GTTTCAAAAAATGACAAACAAATATTCATCTTAGATGAACCTACCAGTGATTCTGATCCAGAAACATCTGTGCGTATCCTCAAACATATATTTGAAAAGTATGATCATTGCTCAATTATACTAATTACTCATATGTGTGAATGTCAACGCAAACAATTAGGAGTAAAGTGGGATTTGGAATTGACTGTCTCAGATGGAATAGTATCCAAAAAGAACTAAATTTTTTTATATTAGTAATCTATATAATGAATATTGAATTTAAACCACATCAATTAATTCCAATAGAATTCATGAAAACTCATTATGGACTTCTTTTATTTCATTCGACTGGTTCGGGAAAAACAATCACGGCACTTGCATCTTTATATAATTGTGGCAAAAAGATAATAATCATTGGTCCAAAGAGTTCCAGAAAAGCATTTGTTGATAATATCAAAAAATTAAATTATGATGAAACAAAATTTGAATTTTATTCTTATCAAAAAATGAAAAATATCATCAATGAAAAAATAGACTTTTTGGCAAACTATTGTGTTATAATAGATGAGGCACATCATCTCAGAAATGAAACAAGAGATAATATGTTTTTGGCAGATGCATTATCTCTTTCTCATAAAATCATATTATTGACTGCAACACCAGTAATTAATTATTTGAATGATATATCCACTTTAATAAACATAGTAAAAAAATCGGACGTATTGCCAACAGAAAGAAGATTATTTGATTTTTTATATTTTGATGAAAACACAATGCAAATTTTGAATGAGCATCTATTGAAAGATAAATTTAAAAATTGTATATCTTTTTATGAACAATCTAATAATGCAGATTATCCAAAAAGTACAGTTCATGTTGAAAAAGTAATTATGACAAAAAATCAATTAAATAAATATGCAATATATCTATTAAAAATTATTTATAATGATTATTCCAAAGAAGAATTAAAAGACACAAATTTGATTGATTTATTTAATATCAAATTGGATTTTATCAATAAAAGAGCTAAAAATTCATTTCTCACTGCAACAAGACAAATTTCCAATACTGTTGATGGCAGTAGTGAGAAAGAAGATTCTTCCAAGATCATTGCAATGTATGATGTTTTAATCAAAGGTAAATTTCCAGTAATAGTTTATTCTAATTTCCTTAAAAATGGTATATATCCACTTATAAATTTAATTGATAAAAATAAAAAAATAACTTATAAAGTCATTACTGGAAGTGCAAGTGCTGATAAAGTAAATGTAACAGTTAATTTATATAATAAAGGTTTGGTAGATATAATATTTATATCCAGTGCAGGAAGCGAAAGTTTGGATTTCAAAAATACAAGGCAGATTCACATTATGGAACCACATTGGAATGAAGCAAAAATAAGACAAGTTATTGGAAGATCAATAAGATATAAATCGCATAATGATTTACCAGAAAAAGATAGACATGTAGATATTTATAAATGGATATCAATATTTCCTGAAGTGTATGCAAATACATCAGCTGATGAGTATTTGATAGAGGTAAGTGAAAAAAAAGACAATATATTCAAAAAATTCAAATCTATAATTATTGAATCATCAATAGAACAATTTTGATAATATATTAAGAAATAAAAATAAGATATTGAGAATATATAATAATGAACAATTTGATATTTTTCATAAATGGAACGTTGGATATAGATAAATTAGAAAATAGTGCATATGATCATGAGCAATTTACATACAAAATGAGATTTTTGGCAGAATCTGACAAAGAAATCAAAATAAAACTAGTATTATGTGATGATGCAACAATTGGTAATGGAAATGAAATAAGTTATTTTTACACAATCAATAGATTAACTTCTATTGTTGCAGATTGTACAGATTTTATGGAAAAATATAATTATGGTTTTAATATTTATAAAAGAATAAAATATTATGTATATGTATTGCCCGTAATATTAGACAAAATATATATATATGATGGATCTTTTCCATTAATAAATCCTTCTCATAATTCAAATTTAAATATTGGAATAATAGGATCTTTATATAAAATAAATACTTGGGAACAAATTTCTGAACAACAATATGATATAGTTGTGCATATGGGTGATGAAATAAATAGTGAACTAATTATCAAACAAAAATTAAATAAAAAAATGATATATTCTCATTATGCAAATTTATACAGGCAATCATATTCTGATGAATTCAAGGGAATATCAATGAGAAATTGTTTGAATATATTTTTGGCAAATTATGATGTGTGTAATATTAATCTTGCCAAAAAACTACTAATACCCAATGAATATTATCATTATTATAAAACTGGTATGAAAGCATTTTTAAAATATCAATTTCAATTAATGTACAATATTGAACAAAGTTATAATGTGACAAAATATGATTCTATCATGAGATATAATTTAAAGTATGGAAAATATGTGTTTGCATTATTTGATTTTAAACAAGAATTATATCTTACAAACGAATTTTTAGGATCCGATGCAATGAATAATTTTAAAAATAATATTGATGATATAGATAATAAAGAAATATTGATGTTTACAAATATTCCACTTAAAAATAGTACATTCATCAAATATAATAAATACATGAATAAAAATTATTATAAAAATATTATTGGATTGTTGGATTACTTGTGTATAAAAAATAATAATAAATATTCAATAATTTCATTGGATGATCATATATTGAATGGTATAATTAATAAAGAAAATTTTAACGTGACATATCACACAATAAGCAATAATATAAAATTTGCATTTCCTGTATTTGAATCTATTACTATGACATTAATGAAATTTATGCACAATAAACTTGGTAAATATACTTTTATTGATAATGACATACAAAGTGATCATTTTACAATACTAAATTGAATTATTAATCAAAAAATATATTGCTGTGTTCAATAATTATAGCATTATTAGCATTTATCATAATATTATTATAATTTTTTATCATTTCATAATCTCCCACAACATTTATTGTATAATCATTATAATATGAATTTACGCCAAATTTCACATCATATTTCCCATTTTTGTCAATTACCATTTTATGTCTTGTATCATATTTTAAATTCCATCTACATTCTTTTGCTCTTGTAACTTGATTAATAACATAATTTCTAACACCAGAAGTAGAAGATTTCACAACATTGCATGCCACTAAATTTGGATAACACACATATGTATTTTCATTGTATTTTTCTTGTAACTCTATCAATGCTATATCTGTTGGTTTCAAAAATGAAGACAATAGTTCGATAATTTCATTATACATACTATGATCAAACGAAATTGCAAAAGTTCCCAATGTTTTGTATGGATGATAATAATTCAAATTTATATTTTTATCAATATATTCCCATGTATTCTCTTTATAATAATAAAATTGACTTGCTCCCAAATACATCATTTTATAATCAAAATCAATATATTGTTTAATTCTTTCAGAAATATCATTGCATAAATATACATCAGGTTCTAAAATCAATATTTTTTTATAATTATTCTTCATTGCATCTTGTAATATCATTATGAAAGTATTAATATGACCTATTTGTCCTTTTGTTAATAATACAATATCTTTATTTTTATTTTTTTTGATAATTTGTTGATTAATAAATTTTCTGTGATTTTGATCTGTCATAAGATGTCCATTATGTCCTTTGAAATATTGTACTTTGATATTTTGTTCTTTAAGTTTCCATAATATATTTTCAATTTCATTTTCTGATATGTATGGAATGTATATATTATCAAATAGTGTGTTTAATATATGTTTATTTATTAAAGACATTTAATATAAATTATGAAATTATTAATATGTTATGGAACGAGACCAGAATATATAAAAGTAAAATCTCTTATACAGCATTTCAAAAATGTTGAAACATTATTCACTGGACAACATGAGAATTTAATAGAACCATCAAATAAAATAACTCACAAATTAGATATTCATAATTATACAGATAATAGATTAAATAATATAATTATGTCAATACTGAAACATTCATATATATTCAATGACATAACTCATGTACTTGTTCAAGGAGACACTACTTCAGCAATGGGAATAGCTCTATCTGCATTCCATCATCAAAAACAAGTCATTCATTTGGAAGCAGGTTTAAGAACATTTGATATATTTGATCCTTATCCTGAAGAACTAAATAGGCAAATGATTTCTAGAATCGCAAGTATTCATTTGTGTCCAACAGAACTAAACAAACAAAATTTAATAAATGAAAATATCAGAAATAATATCTATATTGTTGGAAATACTGGTTTAGATAATATTTCAAAAAATAATATTTGTTACAATAATAAAGTATTAATAACATTGCACAGAAGGGATAATCATCACAATATAGATAAATGGTTCATGGTGTTGTCTCAAATTGCCAAAAAATACACTGATATTGAATTTATATTCCCAATTCATCCAAATCCCAGTATTATTGGATATGCAAATTTATTGGAAAATATAAATGTAATAAAACCAATAAATCATTCCGATTTAATTGTGTTATTAAAAGAGTGTAAGTTTGTGATTTCAGATAGTGGAGGATTACAAGAAGAAGCATCTTTTCTGAATAAAAAAATAATTATTTGTAGACAAAGTACAGAAAGACCAGAAATTCTTGGTACATATGGAATATTATGCCCAATTCCGGAATCGTTAAGTGATATAGTTGATGATGTTTACAATGATTACAAGATTGATGCAAAATGCCCATATGGAGAAGGTGATTCGTGGGAAAAAATAGGTAAGATATTAAATTTAACATAAAAAAATTGAAATTGCAAATATTTGAATGTTGCATTGAAAATGAATATGGTAAAATGGGAAATAACATAAATAAGACTCATACTGGAATCAGCTTAAATAATGGTGCAAGTTATGTCATTTTTGAAAAAAATACAATAAAACAAGTCAAATATAGGAAACATAATAATACTCAACATATTAGCTTTACATTCAAAGATAATAGTGAATATTCAATTGAAAGTGATTTAACACATAACTTTAAAATCAAAGACTCTTCCAATATAGCTAAACTAGTTAAATATTTAATAAATTAATTTTTGTATATCAATTTGAATTTCAATATGTTATGCGATGATGCATTAAAACTAAACTTACAATCTGGCACAATATCAATGTTTAATTCATAATTTTCTAACTTGTGCATAATTTTCACATGTGGTTTTTTTAAATTTGTATTACACATTTTATAAACTTTAACATAATAATCATCAATTACTTTATTTGCAGATTCAACATCAAAACCATATTCTTTCAACATATTATAAAAAGTATTTACCTCCAATATATTATTTTTTATTTCATTGCATTTATTTTTTTTGCAATTGTCCAAATACTGTAATTCCCTTGATGTTAAAATTTTTTTTCCGAATCTTGTTTCAACATTAAAATCACCAATTATCAATATATTTTTAATGTATTTGTATGCTTCAATGATCATTTTAAACATATTGGAAATATCATTCGATTTTTTGAATCTATTGTGTACGTTTATAATTAGTATATCTTGTTTGTTATTTATTTTTAATAATGATACTTGAATGCATCCATCATTCACTATGTTATCATCATTATTATATGTAAAAGTTGTATTTTGCGGTTCAATAAAATTATCAACTGTAATATCACTTTTTGTAGATCCAACAATAAAATATTTTAATATATTATCTATTTCAGGTGATTCTGAATTTATTTTGCCATAACTCTGCATATAATAAGATTTTAGGTCCAGAATATCTATGGATGGTTTTATTTGTACAGCATCCACATTTTTAATTTTAAATTTAATATCATGTATTTTTTTATCATTCACATCACAAAATTCTGAAAATACGAATACATCTGGTTTTAAATTTTCTGATACTCTATTCACCAAATGATTATTGTATACTTGAAAAAATCTATTTTTGATATAACATGAATATGTATTTTTTCCATCAATATTATTTTTCAAAAAATTCAAAGGAACTACTTTTGTATGGTTCAATTGATCAATGATATCCATATTCCCATCTTTAATGTCTTTAATATTAATATTGTTATCAAATTTATTATCAACATACTTTTTTACATATTGATCAAAATTTGTGAAATCTGGATCTTGTGACCATTTGTCAATACCCATATTCATGTATTCGAATGTTATTATTTTATCCATTATAATATTTACCTTTAAAAAAAGATTGAAATTATAAATATTTAACAAATATTATTAATGATAAATGAATAAATGAGTTTTAATGATTTTATTAGCGTTAGTACAAATAAACAGGATGATAATGAATTAAAAATATTCAATAAAAATGATATACATAGTGTGCATTTTTACGTAACATCTGTTAAATATGGCTTATATAACATTGAAAAACATCATTGTATTGAAATTACATTTAAAAATAATGAATATCCCATATATACCAAATGTATACATCATACTCAAAAGTTCATAATAAAAGATTCGTCCAATATCAATCAATTATTTGAGTCATTAAATAATTAAATATAAATGCTTAAACAATTTAAAATATATTATTTTATTTATGGATAACACAACAAAATTTAAATTTATGGCACAAAGAAAAAAGATAGCCATTTGGGGTTGGTGGCAAGGAAGAAATCTTGGTGATTTGTGGATATTGGAATCATTGAAAAGGAAATTTCCAGGAATAATACCAATAACAACAGAAGAAGAAGATTTTTCAAAATATGATTTTATGATTATTGGCGGTGGTGGATTATTAAATGGTCCAAGGCTGAGAGCTCCATACAATAAACCAATACCAACACAATATGGTTCTTTTGGTCTAGGTGGAGAATTTGATATAAAAGATAAAGAATTATTGCAAGATCTAATAAATTCATCCCAATTCTTTGGAGTCAGAGATAAACATAACATGGAAACTTATTCTAATAATCAAGTGACAAAATTAGAAATATCTGGTGATTGTACTTTTATGTTTCCATTGAGAAGATATAATCCAAACAAACTAATAAAAACTATTAAATTAATATGGAGAGATCCATTTGGACTATTAAAGTGGGATAAATCAAAGCATCATCAAGATGATGGATTAGTTTTAAATGAAATGTTTGGTAATTATTTAGGTCCGATTCCTTTTAATGATAATTTAAAATGTTTGAAATTTTACACAGATACATTGAAAAAATATGGTAATGTAATTTTTGATAATTATGTATCACAACAATTTGACACAAAAGAAATGTATGACAGATTCAAAGGTATTGATTTAGTTGTAACAATGAGATATCACGGTGTTGTGGCAGCAGTGCAATTGGGAATTCCATGTATTGGTTTGGATATATATCCAAAAGTAAGAACTATAATGACTGATGTTGGGTTGGAGAAATATTGCATAAAATTGAATGACATCAATAAAATAAATAGTTTGATTAATGATATCAAAACAAATTGGGAAGAAATAAGAACTAAAATGGATACTTACACCAAAAAGAATTATGTATTAACCAATAAATTTGCAAATAATGCTGTAGGAAAAATATTAGAGTTAATGAAATAAATAAATAAATTATGAATTATAAATTTTGATTACTTTACCTGCTTTGCGACATATTGGACACTCTTTACATGATTGCGCACATTCAAAACATGCACACAAATGTCTACATTCAAGAAATACTGCATCTTTTTTGTTTTCAAAACAAATCACACATTCATTTTCATCATCTTCTTTTTCTTTATTATTTAAATCATTGGATGCGCTTTTGATTTCTTTATCTTTATTATCATTTAAATTAAGTGAACATATTTTACTTTCTTTAAACTTATCTGGTACATGTTCTATTGCATTTGCATACATGTGCCATGCTCTTACACACATTTCTTCACTCAATAAATCTTTTGGAATATACCTTATGTTTATTGGATTTGCATTTTCATTCACAGATTCTTCTTTTTTTTGTCCAAGAATATTTTTCAAAGAAGCAACTCTATCATTTGCATTTTCATTCACAGATTCTTCTTTTTTTTGCCCAAGTATATTTTTTAAAGAATTTATTCTTACATCAACATTTTGATTTTCTTTTTTCTCTCCAAATTCTTTTTTGAAAGAATGAATCTTATCATCAACATCTTGTTTATCATCATTCAATTTTTCACTTTGATTTGCCATTTTTGAAAAAATAGAAGATTTAAGATTTTTTAATTTTTCTGGAGTTAATACATCATCATCTGATTTTTTTGAAGAATTATTATTATTTTGTCCACCAAAAAATTGTGAAAAATCAGGTGCTTGCCCAAAAGAATTTTTCTTTTGCTCATTCAAAAGAAATGATAATATGTCAGAGTTATTATTTTGTGAAACATTAACTTTTTCATTACTTTTTGTTTCTTCAATATAATCATTGTAATAAATTGTTCTATTCAATATCTTTTTTGGTTCTGGTGTATTATCAAAAACACCTGTCTCTTTTTCACCATTACTCAAGATTCTTGTTCCTTCAATCAAACACAAATTTTTATCGAATGTTCCAAATTCAACCAAATTTTTAGCAACAAAAAATGCATCAGTAAATTTAAAACCATCAAATTTACCAATGAAACATCCTAATTTTTGATTCTCATAATCATAATGCTTAATATCATAATTGTAATAAATTTTGGGTTTATAATTTACACTTTTTGTCCACCAATAATAATTAGAAATTACATGTGTATCTATGACACAATTTGGTTTGTAAGTTATGGAATTATTTAATGGTTGAGTATCGGTTCCTCCAAGTTTATGTTGGTTACCATTATCACAATATATAGATTTACTATTTTTTGTGTCAATCATGTATCCATCAGAATAATTTTGACATAGTTTATGATTATATTTTTTATCAAAAAAACCAATAAAAATAACATCATTTATATTTTTCAATCCAACCAATATACTATTATATTTGAATAACATCTCCATATTTGTATTATTTGTATTTACTATCTTATAATAAATACATTTATCAGAAGATGTTCAATATATTCGATTTTCAACTTTTTCGCTATAAATAAATTATGAAAAGTACAGTTTAATTGCTTTACTTTCCTTGCGGCATATTGGACATATTTCACATGATTTGGAACATTCAAAACAAGTTGATACATGTCCACATTTTATAAAAGCAGAATTTGCACAATTTTCAAAACAAACTACACATTCATTTAATTTTATTTCATCATTAGTATCATTATCACACAAATCATCACCTTTAAAACAATTTAATTTATTATCATAAATTGATTGATTATTTTCTGTTTTTAATTCTATTTGGCTTGCAAAATTCCCAGATATACATGTACCATCATTAAATATTCTTATTCCTTTGATTAAACACAAATTCACATCAAAAGTTCCATATTCAATCAAATTTTTAGAAACAAAAAATCCTTCATTAAAAATGATCCCATCGTATTCACCAATAAAATATCCATACTTTAATTTATTATATTTAACATTATAATTATAATAAATTTTGCTATTAATATTTTTTCCCCACAAATATTCATTTACACATTCATTGGAATCTATAGTGCAAGTTGGCTTTTTAGTAATAAAACTCTTCAATGGTTGATCATCATTAAATTCAATATTGTATGATGATTCAACTGCATTTTTATAATATACATTTCCATTTTGATGATTTTGATGTGGATCAATTTGATATCCATGAAACAATATTGCATTATTCCTATCAATTCCCTTAAAAAAACCAATGTATGTTGTTTTATTTGTACAATTTACATCTTGTGGATCAGATGTTTGTTTTATACCAATCATATTATCCCTATAATTAAACAATATTTGAGCATTCGTATTTCCCATTATTTATTTGGACATAACTTGTAATGTAACATTCTATACATTAAAATTTCAACTTTTTGTCTAATACGTCCACAAATAATTTATTCCATCTATTGTTCCATTGATGTTCCTTTAAAAATCTATTATAAGAGTTTATCTTTAAAATCTCCAATTTATTCTTATCCTTCAATAAAATATCAATTTTCTTGACAAGTTCATCTATTGTTTTGTATGTCAATATCTCTTTATCTATATCAAAATATCTTTTCACTTCATCAAACTCAGATGTTATTAATGCCAATTTACATGATGCTGCCTCAAATAAACCAACTTTCACATTTGTATATCCTGCAACTGTTTGAGAAAAACTTATATATATATGTCCACTATTTAATGCCATGACATGTTCATCACCATTAACTTTGATAGCGTGATATTCATGTGGCCATCCACCACCATAAACACCAACATTAAAATGTTTTTTAAGTTCATCAATAACTTCTACTCTTTCACTTCTTGCACCAGCCACAACAATAACATCATATTTTTTGGGTATATTCAATGGTTTGTGAATTTCGGTTGAACATGCAAAAGGCATTAACATTGTATTGTTTTTGTTATATTCGGTGTTTAGAGAATGTTCCGAATTTGTGCAAAAAAAATCATATTTATGAGCATAATATTTTCCATTGTACGGAAACACATCTGGATCTGACAAAGATATACCAATTGTTATTACATGATTTTTCTTCAAATGTCTGAACATTTTCTCGCTGAATGTCATACCTCCACTATTTGTTATCAACATATGTGGTTTGAATACACTTATTAGATGTTTAATTTTATCATCAGACAAATAACGTATGTATTTCCCAGCATAATTAATTTTATCTGGTTCAACATTTACCAACCATTCCGATGTATAATCATCCACATTATCACCATCAAATATTTTTGTATCAATCTCAACTGTCTTGTATGTTTTCTTCAAATCATTCACCATTAACTTAACTATATCATTGTCAAATTGCCAATACGATCCAAAATGAACAACTCTTAAATTATTATATAATATAGCATTCAATAAATCATTATTTATATTTACATTATTTGTATCACACTCATCAAAAGCATTGCAAATTTCAATATCATTTGATTTGCAAAATAACGAAATATACAAATTATCTGTATAAATTTTCTTGCATGTGAGCAACTCATTCATCAACTCTTCAGAATTATCAACAATTTTAATGATTTTGTTTATTTTAATGTCATTTATAAAATTCAATGATTGTTTCATATTTGGTCCATTGTAAATAATGAATTTTATTTCTTCATCAATCATTTTATCACCATCATAATTATCCACGGAATCCAATATTACACCCATAAATTCTCTTGTATTATCCATAAATTTATCAAAAATAATATTAGATTTAACAGGAGTAATTTTTGCTTTTGAAAAATATTGTGTATTTATTTCTGCATTCCCAAAAACTGAAATATATTTAATATTCATGCCTTCAATAATCTTTGAACAATCAATGTCATTATTTATTCTGAAATTCACAAAATATATATTTTTTACAGCATATTCACTTTTCCAATAATATCTCAAAGATGCACTATCGCACATTACAACAATAAAATCAATATTATTCAAATTATTTTTTTCGAGTTTTACAATATTTGCAAATTCGAATAATTCAGTTGCATGTAATTTTTGCAACTCAAAATTAATATTATTTAAATCACCTAATAACCCAATAGTGAATATTTTTTTTATACATTTGTCAATCCCATTCAAATATTCATCAAATTGATGTTTTGAATATATTATGTTATTTAGATGTGATATCTTGTCATTATTTTTTAACATTACAATTGAATCGTATTCATCCAATAATTCTTGTTTTATTGGAAAATCATACACGCAATATAATACTTTATCATGTTCTATTACATTATTGTATTTTTTAAAATATTGGTTATCATATATCAAAATTATTGATGTGTCACCTATTTTAAATTTATCCAAATATTCATCAAATATATCTTGCGAAATAATGATTTTTGAATTTAATTTTTTATATAATTTATTTGAATTTTTTATTATTATTATTGTGCCATAATCAGATTTATCAAAAAAATCATCATAATTACCATCATTATTAAACATCACAATCATACATTTATTATTCAACAATAGAGATATTTCTTTGTATGCATAAATATTACTATAATTTTCATTCACTTTATTCTTTAATATTACAATCTTATCTTGTCCCATTTTTGTTGTTATTGTTCCAGTTCTTTTATAATATTTCATCAAAGGTTTATTAATGTGTGATACTTTGTTAGAAATCACAAATGTTTTGATGACAAAATCATAATCTTCTGCCCCAAACAAATTAATATCAAATCCTTTTATTTTATTAACTATGTCCATCTTCCATAAATAACATGGCATTCCTTTCCATAATTCTCTTATATTTCCATGATTATATTCACTCAATGGAACTATTTTTTGTGCATTATTTCTAAATTCATTTATTGTTTCATAATCAGAATATGCAAAATCATTACCATTGTCAATTTTTAATTTTAATTCGGCAAATGCATCATATCTAAACTCATTATCATCTGATATCCATGTCCAAAATGATCCAGTGCATGCTTTAATACCTTCATTTAATGCATTTGGCAAACCTCCATTTTTCACCAAAGTTTTTATTTTAATTTTTTTGAATTTTAGTGAACTCAAATAATTTTTAAGTTCTTTTTGTGTGGATCCATCATCAACTATTATCAATTCCCAATTTTTATATGATTGATTGAATATACTATTTATTGCTCTTTGTATCAATGGAAATCCATTCAATGTGGGCAAAACAATAGAAATCATTGAAACTTGTGAATATTCCAAATCCATCAAATTATCATTTTCTGTATTTGATATTGTTCTTATTAATACTGGATTTGGATGTAACACATAACATTTTTTTAATTTTTGATATGCAATTAAACTATCATCAATTGATTTGTTCATTTGTGATAAATGTCTCAAAATTTCAGTGTAACAATCTTTCTTTACTGCATATGCAAATGAACCTTTGACATCTTTTGCAATCAAAAAATTTGTATTTAATACATCTGTATATTTTTGTTTATCACCAAGATATAATAATATCCAATCATTTGGTGCTATCATTAATTTTGATATCATTGTATTAAAATCATTGTGCAAGTGAATATTATTTTCAAATATCAAAATATTTTGATAATTATTTTTTCTTGCTAACTCTATCGCTTTCATATGTGTTAATAAATATACATATTCTTTTATTGATTTGATACTTGTGTCCAACAAATTACTAAATTCTTTTTTAATTGTGGCATTTTCACTATTGACAATGTCAATCTTTTCATATATAATATTATATCTTGACATTAATCTATCAATTCTATTAATATTATCTTCATTGCGAGTATCACATAAAACATATACATAATTAAAAATCAAATTTAAATTAACTTGCACACCATTTAATGGAGTTATTCTCATCTTAACGTCATCAATATTGTATGCAGAAAATCTCAATCCAGCATTTAATTTTGGTTCTAAATATTTTGCAACACTCAAAGTATTTTTAGATTCTGATGTTTTACCAGAAATTCCAAAATTATTTTTTAATGTATTCGATGTATTCAATGTATTCAATGAATTATTTTTTTGTATTTTATTACTGTTTATAGATTCAATTGAATTATCTGGTGTTATTTTTTCTTGTTGATGAGTTATCACTTTTGTTTCACTTGATGATGATAATTTAAAAATCATTTCTGGATTTATCTTCTCATCTCTTTTTGCATAGGGATCAAATGTTGTGCTTGTTTGTCTATTTATTCTTGTTATAGCAACTGGATATATAACATTTTTAATTATTGTCACTGGTTTCACTTTTACAATCTCATTATTTTGCAATAAAT
>Ga0302268_1001313_pt1 | contig 13877 bp, 15 predicted proteins | sample III_Bog_E2_1_FD_194554 | JGI IMG/M metagenome (GOLD analysis project Ga0302268, IMG submission 194554) | Peat permafrost microbial communities from Stordalen Mire near Abisko, Sweden - III_Bog_E2_1 | ecosystem: Environmental > Terrestrial > Soil > Wetlands > Peat | place: Sweden: Abisko...
AATCGATACGACCTACATACTTCCTGAGCAAATCTTTATTTATCTTGAGAAAATTAACAAACGCTCCGCATCCTGAAGTTCCTTCGTCAATATCAAAAACTCGTATCATGTAAAACTGAGGTACTTTTTGATTTTTAATCCGTTCGAGGTCTTTTTCTCTTTCATTAGCAGAGATTTCTCGATCGTATGAATGACGCGGATTAAAGTCTAAAGGTCCTGTAAGACTGATTCTATCTTCATAGACACTTTGTCTACCATCTAAAAATTGAATATAAGCTGACATGGCTGATTTGAACTTATTTAACTAATGTGATTTTTATCTAATTTATATTTGATAAAAATCACTTTATGCAAGATTAGAAAAGAAACAGACAATTGATAAAAACCATTAAGGGCTCTATTTAAGTTTGAGAAATATGAGCCATACAATTATAGCTAAAACTATAATTATTCCTATGCCGAGAAAAACCTTAGACGTCGAGCTCAGTTTTTGGGGAGGATAAAATCCTTCTCGTTTAGATGAAACTGGAGATACTACTGCTTTAGAACGAATTGGTGTAGTTGGTTGAGATGGTAGAGTAGGACTTGGACCTGGAGTAGGGGGAGAGCCCATATTTGGAGTTGCTGCCATTTTATACTGTACAGGACCATACTTTGCTTGTTGTAAGACATCTAAAGCGGTGGCTGGAGGAATTCCATAAGATGTAGCAATTTTTGCGGCTACATTTGGGTTTAGTGGTCTATCAAGTTTGGCAAGATCAATAATCGTTTTAAACGCTGGATTTGTAACTGAACCTTCTTTACCAATCTTTACTAAATTATAAGCTAGATCCATAAGAATCTGCTCACATGTCCCATATTTAATACAGTTATTAAGTACTTGATCATTGGGGCCTAATGCGTTAGGATCCTTAAGATTAGAAGCATCGCAAGTCTCGGGGCAATGACCAAGATAAAGAGGAGAAATAGGATTTAGCCGAGCAGACTGGGGGAAATTTCCGCCTAGATCATATTCATTTTTAGTATCGAGCCAGTTCTGTGTTCCAACATTCTCACATATATTGACACTACTTTGTTGCTCGGGGAGAAATGCCTCGCATTTGGTCGCGCAATGAACGCCACTTGCACCAGATGCTAAACGACAGTACTTCTTTTTTGCGGATTCAGCCAAGAACTCTTTATTAACATGTAAAAATCCTCCAGAATCAGTGTTTGACTCGGTTAAATATGCCTGGCAATATTGATCCCAATTTACAGAGCATCTTTGAGCCATAAATTTTACGCAGGCACTCTCTTCCATTCTAGATCCAGGAATACCAGTCTTGGTAAACCAGTTTTTTCCAGGAATACATTGTTCTACCGGATCGATGTCCCCTTGAGTAAGAGGGTTAGCTACACCAAAGGTAGAATAATTAGATGATGTCATATCTTGTTATTTGAGTAGAAAAAGAAAAGATAAAAATTCCACATCCGGTTTAAGCAATGAAGAAGTAAAAACGCTCTAGCATAAAATATGAAAATATTAGGTCAAAATCAAGTTAAACATTGGATTGTTCCTCAATACAATGTCGTCTACACCATCTCCACATAAGAAAATTAACGGTTTTCATCCTCCTTTAAGCTGTCCTAAGGATTTTTCGGATCAAGTCAGAACTATCGTCTGGAAATATAACCAATGTATAGATGATTGTGATGCTTATCAAACTGCTCTGCTCGAGTTACAACAAAGTTATCGTCTCTTGTATAAGCAACATGCTGATTTAAAGGAAGCTAGTGAGAGATTAGCAGTTAAATATGAAAAATTAATAGAACCGGATGAACGACCTTCTAGTCCGACACAGCCAGATGTTCCTGAATCTCCTAAATCAAGCGATGAGGATGAATAGAAAATTTCTATAAAAAAGATAGCTGTGTAAGTCCGTGCTCCTACAGTTAATTGATTTTTTTCTACCCTTTGATATAGAGGAAATAACACCTCTATAAATGTTTAAACAAACTCCTAATTGTATCTTACATATTATAGCACAATATGTCATCTCGAGACCAGCTCGTCTAAAATTTTTTATTAATCCCGACAAGATAAATTGGTCTTGTTTATCTCTAAATCCTGCAGCAATTTCCCTCCTGGAAAAGAATCCCGACAAGATAAATTGGTCTTGTTTATCTCGAAATCCCGCAGCAATTTCCCTCCTGGAAAAGAATCCGGACAAGATAGATTGGTATTGGTTATCGTATAACCCTGAGGCTATTTCCCTCCTGGAAAAGAATCCGGACAAGATAGATTGGTTCTATCTATCTGAAAATCCTGCGGCAATTTCCCTCTTGGAAAAGAATCCGGACAAGATAAATTGGTCTGGTCTATCTCTAAATCCTGCGGCAATCTCCCTCTTGGAAAAGAATTTGGACAAGATAGATTGGTTCTGGTTATCTCTAAATACTGCAGCAATTTCCCTCTTGGAAAAGAATCCGGACAAGATAAAGTGGTCTTGTTTATCTCGAAATCCTGCAGCGATTTCCCTCCTGGAAAAGAATCCGGATAAGATAGATTGGTCCTGTTTATCTTATAATCCTGAGGCAATTTCCCTCCTGGAAAAGAATCCGGACAAGATAGATTGGTGTTGTTTATCTCAAAATCCGTCAATAATAGAATTAGATATAGAACAGTACAAGCAAGATTTAAATTCGTGGTTTAATTATTTAAGATTATCTTAGAGTTAATAATTGTATGATAATTATTGTTGAGGATAATTAGCTATAGATTCGTTCTTTTGCCCAGACATACGTCTGAAAAGCATCCATAGTAGTATAAGAATAAAGATAAGCAATACTCCGATACCAATTCGGTACAATTTTTTATCTCCATTCATATACCCATTACATATGGGACATCCTTCTATATGAGCTACACACTGTGAACATGCTGGTTGATATGATTCAGCGTATTGTTCTCTTCCGCGGTTAAATCCTTCTTTATAATGTCTTTCAGCTATTATAGCGATATTATTAGGGCCAATAGGAACTGAAGGAGAATCTCGAGCATCTTGAAGGGCAGGCCAACTTGCTGCTGGAACTCCCTGGGGAGAATAAAATTGAGGCATCCCCGCGTTCATAGCTTGGGCGCCATCATAAGCCGAATAACCCGAGGATGGATATGATGTTCCGTAGGGAGGGTTTACATAAGGTACGTCTAAATATGATGGCAGAGGAGCTGACGGTGTAGCTGGTAGATTGAATCTCAAATTTTTACTACTTACTGCAGCATTATTAAACAGAGATGCTCCATATGAAGCAGGTATATTCGGAGTTGGTGTATGATGAGTAAGAGAATCATAATTGGGTTCCGCCATCTGTGACATATCGTTTGCTAAAATAGACGAATTAGGAGGAGGAGATAGGATATTTGATTGATACATAGATTGCCAAGCTGGTTGAGGCGGTTGCATAGATTGTTGTTCCATTTGTCCTAAATCATCTCCTAAAGCATCGTTTAAAATAGTAAAGCTCGGAACGTTACTGGCCATTATTATCTTTACGATAGAGAAAAGATAATTTAACTTGTTGTATATATCATTGGATTGTTTTGTGATGAAAATAGCTAGATTTATAATATTTTAAGCATCCTAGACCATATAAAGAATGTTTGTATATATAAAAGATTCTATTTTGTCATGGACATAAACTTATACAAACGTGAAGTAGATCGATTATCAAATGAGGTAAATGACATCAAGGAAGATCTTAGTATAGAACCTAAATTGGGAAAGAGTATTGGAATTCTCCAATACAAGAATTACCTCTTTATTGCGATAGGAAGTTTAGCTATACTCTATTTAATCAAACCAAAGATAGTGTTAAAGATTGTCTTTGTAGACGAAGCGCCAAAAATGGTATTGAATGTAGGTAAATTTATCTTGACCTGGATAGTTATGACTATAATGGTATCTTTGATATATTTCACTTACTTGAAGTTTAAAAAGTCTTGATAAGCTTATGTATATGGAATAATAAAATAATTAAATCATTAATGTGTATCAAATAGATATGCCTAGAGAAAAGAAAGTTCCAAGAAGAATAGTCCCTACTTTTATAGGTCCTTCAGATATTCCGATACCCTCCCCATCTTTATCTATTTCTGTTACACCAATTGTTCAGCCTGGATCTAAATTGAAATTGACTGGTCGAGAAATTCTAGGGGATATGCTTGTTGATAAGATTATGAAACAAAAACCCTGGGATCTTAATGATTTAATAGAACGAGCAAGAGAATTAAACATAAAGTATGCAGGATCGTATGTATTTACAGATGACGATCTGACTGAACCTATTTCAGACTTGATAAAAGATCAACAAGCTGAAAGAAATAAAGATATTCGAGGTAAATATGAGAAGATGAATAAAAGAGAAGCCATTATAATAGCTGATATGATGTCACAAGGGTTTACTGAAAATCAGGCTTATAGAATGCTTGACAAAATGTTGAAAAAAAATAGAAAATCCAAATCTACCCCCAAGAAGAAAAAATCTACATCAAAGAAGAAAATATCTACATATCGTGCTAATCTTTTAAAGGCTGCTTACGAAGGTGAGGCTGAACCTCGTAGGGGACCTCAAGAATTTAAACGTCTTCTTCGATATCATGATGTACATACTCCAAAGCATCGCGCAAGTGATAAAGCTAGAAGTTCACTAAAAAAAGCTCGAAATAGATCGAGATCGAGAAAATCGAAACCCCAAGTTAGACAAGGAGACAAATTCGATAAATGGACAGTAATAAAACTTAAAGAGCATGCAAAATCTTTAGGTATGAAAGGATATTCTAGGATGACCAAGGCTGTATTAATACAGTTTATCTTGGATAATATCGGCAAGGGATCAAGATCTCCAAAACACGTCAAATCTGCTCGCAAGGCCTCACCAAAGCGTCGTTCTAAAAGTCCTGCAAAGTCTGAAGAAACAGATCATAACCAGGACGATTATGACTATTTAAACAAACAGACTATACCGAGGCTCAAGGACTATATAAGATCCAAGGGGGTTGGAGGATATTCTAGAATGAAAAAAGACGAATTGATCAGATTTATACTGAGCAATATCGATGTTGAAACTGGTCGGGTGAGAGGATCTGAAGTATTAATAACAAAACACTTCAAGTCTCCTTCTCCTACTAAAAAATCCCCACCTCGTCAAAAATCCCCACCTCGTCAAAAATCCCCTTCCAATCAACCGTCGCCATGGGATGGAGATCAAGAGGAAGATATAGACTGGGTTCTAAAACTTCAAAAAGAAACTTATAATCGAGGAGGATATGAGGACTTTTTCCAAGCTTTTAAAGAATTTAGTAGTGCTGATACACCAGACGATTTAGTTATTGAACGTGTTGAAGCTTATATGCCTGTTATAGGCGAGAAAAACCCTACAATTTTCATGGTTTATACAGGCAGACGTAAAGCAATGAAGAAATTTGTAGGGAAACTCGCTAAAGAATATCCAGAAGTGCTGGAAAGTTTTACATTTGCTCCTCGTGGAAACTTTGAAGCTGTACTAAGAAAAGATAGCAAGATCAAGTTAGCCCAAGTTGATATTATAATAACATCTTGGGTGATGTAAAAGAGGAATAGATTAGTCTCTGATAACGAAAATTTTCCTAGCTTCAATTGATTATATTGTCTCTCTAAATTCATAACATTATTACATCTGTGACATGTAACCGACATAATGCTTGATTGTTTAGTTCTATCTAATGTATGAGTTAAATATGTTTGTACGCGAAATTCTTTTTCACGACAATTAATAACTTCAGAACAATATCTATAAATCATCCGATACATAATGGTATTGGATGAATATTTCAGTCTTTAATTTAAATTATTTATTATGCATAGTAACATCAGCTGTTATATTTCCGTTTTTTACTTTATGATTGTGTACGCTTGAGGGACTCGGAGTTCTCTTTGCAAATATAACACAACAATTTGATGTGCAATTTGTTGTATCATTATCACAACAGGGACAACTTGAAGCAGTATTTACTTCAATATCTACAGGAGGCTTCTTTAAGCAAGATCCCATTTTGCATACTCTTTAAATATATAAAAAAATAAATGAATTTTACATTAATTATACAAATAGAATGATTGGTTTTCCTGGCGTAGATGTGAGTAGTTTATTAAAAATATGAACAGCGGTATCAAACTGATCTTCTTCTGTTTCGATGAATCCGTACTGTTGGTCAAAGTAGAATGTTATTGTAGGAGATATACTAGCAGTTTTATAGGTCTTTTTCTTTTTTAGATTTTTTTCTATTCTTCCTACGTAGAGGATAAAATTCTCCTTTCCTTTTATTTGTGAACAGGATATTGTCTGGTATAAACGATCTGGTATTGTTACTTCTTTAGTAGGGACGATTTGAGATTGCCAATTATCTTTGAATGATTTGGAATCTTTTGGATAGGTAGAAATGAAATAATAGAATTTATTATTTGGTGAAACCATAGTTATCATGTATAGATATATGATAAGTATTTAGATTGTAATTTATATACTAAACTTCAATGTAACTTGAGATATAAATCTCGGATCTTTATTTAATCTTTGAAATTTCATCTAATTAAAAGAACGAATTTAAATCTTTCTTATACTGTTCTATATCTATCTCAATTATCGACGGATTTTGAGATAGACTAGACCAATTTATCTTGTCCGGATTCTTTTCCAGGAGGGAAATTGCCGCAGGATTTTGAGCTAGACCAGACCAATCTATTTTGTCTACATTCTTTTCCAGGAGGGAAATTGTCGCAGGATTATAAGATAACCAGAACCAAACTATCTTGTCCGGATTCTTTTCCAGGAGGGAAACTGCCGCAGGATTATAAGATAACCAGGACCAATTTATCTTGTCCGGATTCTTTTCCAGGAGGGAAATTGCCTCGGGGTTATACGATAACCAATACCAATCTATCTTGTCCGGATTCTTTTCCAGGAGGGAAATTGCTGCGGGATTTCGAGATAAACAAGACCAAACTATCTTGTCCGGATTCTTTTCCAGGAGGGAAATTGCTGCGGGATTTCGAGATAAACAAGACCAATCTATCTTGTCTAGGTTCTTTTCCAGGAGGAAAATTGCTGCAGGATTATAAGATAGACCAGACCAATTTATCTTGTTCGGATTAATAAATAGTTTTAAACGTATTGGTCTCGGGATAACGTATTGTGCTATAATATGTAAAATACATTTCGGTAACCGTTTAAACATTTAAGATAAAGATGTAAGTTTGAGAGATATGATTTCCTGCGAAAAAAATCATTTACAGCAGAAAATCCAGAAGAACAATATTTAATATAAAATATAATCTATTCAAACGTTCTATCAAACATATTCGGGTAATTGGCGAGCGTATTGAAGTGGTCTAATGATTTGGAATCTTTTGAATAGGTAGAAATGAAATAATAAAATTTATTATTTGGTGAAACCATACTTACCATGTATCTATACATGACAAGTATTTAGATCGTAATTTAGAATATACTTTCATAATTGATTTTTTATATTAAATATAGAATATAGGTTCAAACACGTCCTGATGTCTGATGATCACAAAGAAGTTTTAAAACAATTTACGATAGATGCTAAAAAATGTATGCGTTATTCTGAATGGTATGGAGAGGCTGGAAATGATTGTATAGATTCTCTAGACGGTGATATGATGAGATATTTTTATAGACCAAAAGAAAGTCTTAAATGCGAAACAACTTATAATAATGACTTAATTCGATGTATATCTAATCCAATAAACACAAATTGTCTTTCCGGGGCATTTAAGAAATATTGGAAATGCGACTTTGATGCGTCCAGGGATGCAAATAAATTATAGGTTAACTCTATTATTTTCTAAGAACCATTATTCAAACGTTCTATCAAACATATTCGCTCCAGCTTGTTGAGCCCTAGAATTATCCCGAAGATGAGGTAATTGGCGAGAGTATTGAAGTGGTCTAGCCGCTCCCTGATTTTCGTAAGATGAATGAAATGTCTGTTTATTCAATTTAGTCATACCCTGAATATTCCGGGTATTTTCCTGGTTATAATATGATGATAAATCTATATTTGGTTGAGCGTAAACTTCAAGCTTTCCCTCAAGATCGTATTCTGTATTTCTCCGTTCTATCATATCAGTAGGAGCTGTCAGGCCAGAACTTGAAGCATATAACGGAAGATTTCGTTCTAACTGTATATTAGGATCTTCTGTAGTTAGAATGACCTGATCAATCCCTATATTTGTCTGGACGCAAGTCCAGTTATAATTTTTCAATTTTATGGCTGTCCCATCTTGTCTGTTTAAAGTTATAGGTTTTCCCAAGGCGGCTTGGATAGCGATATAATTTTTCTCTTTTATGTTAGCAGATACTTCGGTAGAAATATGATTAGACGGATCATAAATAACTATATTGAAATTTGGTCTAATATTTTGTAGTAATACTTCCTTCTTTACTTTAGAGCTTGCATCTCCATTCTGTTCTTCTGCCTTATATGAAGTAGGGTTTGATGTAACTGAATATGTTGGACGAATAATAACTCCATATGGAGTTTGTTCCCTACAGACGAAATCGTTCACACTAATTGGTCTACCCGGATTAGTCATGGTTTCATAGGGTTCTGGACGGTTATCATTAATAGCGTATTTAGCTGACATAACTGAAGGTGTCTGGAGCTTGTAATAAGCGGTAGCTTGTACAGTCCTGGGACCAGCTGAGGGTTCTATATTGATAGCATTGGATACTTCTGTCATATCTATATCGTCTGCTAGAGTATTGAGAGCATTACCATTGGGGAGTCCGGGGTTAGTTTCTACTGAGATATTTTGGTGTGTGCGTGGGTTAGAAAGAGAATGTAAAGTTTCTACAGGGAATAGTGGTGGTCGTACTACATCTAGTTTATAAGCGGATCCAACCTGGGCTTGAGATACATAATGTGTACGAGTACCCGCAGATCCTCTGTTTTGATATTCGACCTCTACCGCAGGATTTACGCCTTTGGCGAAGTAGGAGATATTTTCATTTAGACGAGTATCATCTGAACCTGCGGCCCCCGGACGAACCATCCATTGAACATCAGCCTCGCTAACGGGCTCCCATTTACGAGTAAATTTTGAACTTGGTGGAAGTCTGAAAATGTGAGCCTCCTCCCTTGACGGTAACGAAACTCCCGCCCTCTGTCTCATACGCGCTGGAATATCCATTATTATCTATTACTGAATAAATAGATAATAGTTTTTAAGTCTCTTTACATTTGTTATTTTTACGCATGAGAATGATGCACGTTTTCACCAGAACCTTTAACTGATCAATTTTCAGATTGGAAAGATGATTGCGAAACCTATAAAATCCTTATGATTAATCTGGTATATTTAAATTAATAATATTAAATTATCCCCCAATATTGCTTCCAGAGTTTATCATTGGCAGTCGTGGTTCCTATTCGGCTTTGCATCTCATTTGCGTACTTTACTAATGCGCTATCGGGACATGTTATTTTATTAAAACTTTTATCATAGCACTGACTTGGACCAGGTTTAAGTTCCCCTTTTGAAGCTAATTCGGTTGCTAGAGTTATTGCCTTGGTAAAGTATTCATGCATATTGAGCCCTGTCGCTGAGCCGTGTTTATTCCACTCGTGACGACCCTGAACTTCCGTCTTGGCCGAGTTCATACATGTATACAGTCCAGCTAGATTGGCTACATTCACGCTAGGATATAATGGTTGAACCTCACTAATGACCTGTCGTATTACATTTACAATTTTGACATCGTCCTCTGGTCCCCCAAGTAACAATGGATCTGCTCCATCGGTACAATATTGAGGCCAACCAGGACACCAATTCGAACCTCCAGGGGGAGAAGAATAATTTGGCCATAAACCATGAAGTATAGTTCCAGTAACTGGACTCATACATGGAGGGTTTGCAACCGACGAACAAGACGGATCTTTTTGTCCGGGTTTCCTACACCAACTATCGTTATTTGCATGAGCAAGAACATAGTACCCATTAGGATTGTTTATAAATTCTTTAGCCGATCCAGAGGTACAAGGACTAGAGATACTACCGTCGGAACAAGACTTACCATCACTACTAGCTGTACACTTTCCTGGAATAGAACATGCGGGACAATTTCCTTCACATGTATTATTCGAAAACTTTCCATCTTGTGTCTGCTTGCAACATCCATTTACACAACTATATTTTTTATCTGGTCCTGTTCCCCCAGAACATCCAGACTTGATACATTGAGTAGAACTACAAAAGCATTTACCAGCTGCCCATTCTCTATCTGTACAAACAGAGCGATGACTACATTTACCCAACGTATTACAGTACCAGACAGAATTATCCTGGGTACATACTGCATCACATCCTTGACCACAATTAGAGTCGGTAGTACACTTCATTCCACTAGGGCAAATTTTTCCTGCATTTGTACAGGTTGAATTATTGCAATAATATTGATCAGGACCAGGTATACAGCCAGGACTACAATCAGAAGTTGGATATTTGCCGTGTTTTGGATCTACATTTTGACATTTATTATTGTCACATTTACACTTGGATGTTTTTGTAGAATGATTTTTAGGCCATAATGCATATGCTATTACTGTAATAAGTAATATACATAGCAGAATTACCAACAGTTTTTTCATCATATTACAATAATGAAAGAAATTATTTCGCCATATAGAAATAGTTGAAAACTAGAGATTGTTAGTTTTAAAACCGCGATATATAAACCATACTCTAGGGTATTTTCTTGTCCAATAAAAGTAAGGTGTATTCTAAATCTTTTTTATACCGTTCTATATCTGTTTCAAATATAGCCTGATTCTTAGAGATAAAAGACCATTGTATTTTGTCTGGGTTCTTTTCTAAAATGGATATCGCAGAGGGGTTTTCAGAAAGCCAAGACCAGTTTATTTTTTCCAGATTCTTTTCCAATATGGAAATTGCTGCTGAATTTCCAGAGAGAAAAATCAAGTCTATCTTGTCTGGATTCTTTTCTAAAAGAGAAATTGCAGCCGGATTACAAGATAGACACCTCCATCTTATTTTTTCTTGATTCTTTTCCAATAAATGAATCGCTTTAGGATTTAAAGATAGATAAGACCAGTCTATTTTATCTGGGTTCTTTTCCAATAGGGAAATTGCGCAGGGATTTCTAGAGATCCAATTCCAATCTATTTTATCCAAATTCTTTTCGATTAGACAAATAGCACCAAGATTTCTAGACACACCATTCCAGCTTATTTTGTCCAGATTGTTTTCTAAAAGAGAAATAGCAGAAGAATTTTCAGATAACTGATACCAATCTATCTTTTCTGGATTCTTTTCCAAAAGGGAAATCGCTTCAGGATTTGATGATAGATAAAACCAGTTTATTTTATCTGGATTCTTTTCTAGAAAAGAAACCGCTGCAAGATTTGTAGAAAGTAAAGGCCAATGTATCTTTTCCTGATCAATGAAAGCTTTGAAACGAGTTGGAATAGGAACAATATATTGCGCTACAATATGTAGTAAACATTTTGGTAATTTTTGAAACATTTATTAAGAGTTATACGTCTATTGTTATTATTAAAATAAAATTAATTATATTCACACGAATAGAATTAGGTATTTAATAATCTTATTATAAGATAAATTAGTCCATAATATATTTTCTAGATTATTTTCCAAGAGAGACATAGCTTTGCAATTATCAGAAAGCCAATCCCAGTCTATCTTGTCTTGATTCTTTTCCAAAAGGGAAATTGCTGCAGGATTAGCAGATAACCAAGCCCAGTCTATCTTGTCTTGATTCTTTTCCAAAAGAGAAATTGCCCCAGGATTTTTGGATAAATAAGTCCACGCTAGTTTTTCTAAATTCTTTTCTAAAAGACCTAGAATTGGACTTATAGCTAAATTCAGAGATAGATTAGACCAATTTATTTTCTCTTGATTTTGTTCTAGAAATGGAATAGCTCCTTTATTTCTAGATAACAAAGTCCAGTTTAACTTTTTCTGGTCAATAAAAGGTTAGCAACAGTTAAAAATTTCTATCAGCTTTTTATAGAAATAGAATGGTTAAAGAAATTGCTATTTAAAGAATAGTTTTTCATATATAAGTAAGAATGAGTGATGGATCTAGATTTGTCACAGCAATTAAAGCGGCCGATTTTTTCGGAGTATCAACCTTTACCATTCGAGCCTGGAGAACGAAAGGATACCTTAAGTGTATCAAACCCCCAGACTCCCATTATAGATACGATCTTACCAGTTTCAAACGGGAGTCAGACTCTAACAATACGTCAACAAAGGGACCTGACGAAAAGAAGGATGTTTGCACTAAAGAAGCAAAAGTATGCTACTGTAGAGTCTCTAGCAGAAAACAGTCAGATGATCTTAAACGGCAAATTGCCTACTTCAATGAAAACTTTCCCGATCACGAAATTGTCAAGGACATTGGAAGCGGTCTCAATTACAAACGTAAAGGCCTTCTCTCTTTACTCAAAAGAGCAATTGACGGAAATCTCAGAGAAATTGTGGTTGCCCACAGAGATAGATTATGCAGGTTTGGAATTGAACTTATCGAATGGTTTTTCCAGCAGTACTCCGTCAAGGTCATTATTCTCGATAAAAGTACTGAAGAACCCGAAAGAGAAATCTGTTCTGACATCTTATCCGTCCTTCACGTTTTTTCCTGCAGGGTCAATGGTAAAAGAAGATATAGTAAAAAAGCCCCTAAAGAAACCGAGAAAGATGCCGGAGAAGAAAATTCAGACCAAGATTCCTTGCCAGTTTCCGATGATTAAGAAAATAGAAGGGGTATCATACGCTGTTATATGCAATCAAGCTTGCGAGTCTGGAAAATGTTCCAAACACGAGGAAAAGAAGGAGCCAACTAATTATGAAAGTTTCTGGCCTTATACTTGCAAGTATAAGTTAATTGGAGTTAGACGAGGGTTTGAATGTAGTAAAGTATGCGAACACGGCAAAGATTACTGTAAAATTCATCTTAAGAGCGTTATTCCGTTGGGTAGTGTGATAAGATGTTTTAAAGTCCGAGTTTATCCAAATATCAAGGAGAAAATTATACTGCAAAAATGGTTCGGAGATTGTAGATTCCTATATAATACTCTAAAGGATGCTGAATGTGAGAAAAAATTTGAAGACGCTAGAAGCGATTATATAAATTGTGAAGAATACCTTAGAGATACTCCTAAAGAGATAAGAGCCCTTGCTATTAAGGAATATATAACTGGTAGGGATGATGCTCTTAAAAAATATAATCAAAAATTAGATTCGTTTAAAGAGTATAAGAAATATAAAAAACCTACCCCTCCTACAATGAAGTTCAGATTTAAAAAAGATCAACAATGTATAACAATACCAAAACTTGCAGTAAATTTCGAGAATAATAATTTAAGAATATATTCAACCTATCTGAAAAAACCGCTTACGTTAGATAGCAGAACAAGACCAAATAAAAAGGGTAAAATTAAAGATAAGAAATGGGCTTCTTTCGTGGAAGGTAATATTACACACGATATTAAACTCATGAAAACCAGAACAGATAAATACTATTATTGTATCCCGTATGACGCGTTACCTCAAGTTACATCCTCGCAAGGAGTTATTGCCCTAGATAAAGGAAGTAGGAAATTCATAGTAGGATACTCTCCTACAGAAATAATCTCTATTGCTGGACATAAGCACGATTTTTTCAGGAAAAGTATGAAACGGATAGAAGCTCTAAAGATAAATCCTCGTGACGCTAAACGTAGGAGGATTTATGAGGAGAAAATTACAAATAAAATCACGGACCTTCATCACAAGACCGTTAACTATCTAACA
>Ga0302268_1001318_pt1 | contig 13857 bp, 5 predicted proteins | sample III_Bog_E2_1_FD_194554 | JGI IMG/M metagenome (GOLD analysis project Ga0302268, IMG submission 194554) | Peat permafrost microbial communities from Stordalen Mire near Abisko, Sweden - III_Bog_E2_1 | ecosystem: Environmental > Terrestrial > Soil > Wetlands > Peat | place: Sweden: Abisko...
CTATATTTTATCGTCAATTGGATAACATTTTATTAAATGGCAAGAAATAAATTCTTTAGGAACAAAAAAATGATTTATTAATATTATATTATTTAATATTCACAATGGCCACAAAAGAAGCTCAACCCAAAACAGTCACTAAAGAGGCTCAACCAAAAACAGTCCCTAAAGTTAAGACTGAGGAGAAAAAGGTTTAACAAAAGATATCCCATGCCTTCACTATTGATTGTTCCAAGCCTGTCGAGGACAAAGTTTTCAATACCTCCAACTTCGCTGAATTCTTGAGAGCCAGAATTAAAATCGGAGGAAGAGTAGGACACTTGGGAGAATCAGTTAAGGTGACCAGCGATGAGAAGAAAATTTCTGTCAAGGCAGACGTCAGCTTTTCTAAGAGATACTTGAAGTATCTAACAAAGAAGTATCTCAAAAAGCACAGTCTAAGAGAGTTCTTATACGTGGTGGCCTCCAGCAAATCATCCTATCAAATTAAGTACTTCAACATCCAGCAGGAGGGAGCTGAACAGGAGTGATCATCTCTTTATTTAAAACTCTATAAATACCAGAACATAGTTATTCAAAAAATCTGTAGTGTTTAATTTTCAAAAATAATTCTCCCTTCCAAATTTAAAAATGAAGGAAAAATAAGCAAAAGAAATAAATTGAAATTATAAGTTATTTGATTTTATTGTCTGTTAGATTGAAGTTATTGATCTTTAAATTATCAAGAATATCCAATCATACTGGTTGATATTCGCCTGGCGCCACTGGTCCCTTGAAAGCATATTTGACATTACCACCTAGCTATGTAATTGCTTTCTTGCACTCTTATTCTTTTATGAAAGTATAGATTAAAATGATCAATTTGATGATGAAGATCAGAATGCTGATGAAGATGGTGAAATTGCAGAGACCACTCTCTTTATTATCATATCCACCCCATGTAACTGCCCAGTATATGATCCAAATTAAATCGACCAACAAAGACACGGCTATCAGGTACCATAATCTTGTTTTCTGTTTGACATAGGAGTTTTACCATAGCAGCAAGATAAAAGCGAAGAGTGGCAAATTGTAGTCTGGCCTTTAGAAGTAAGTAAATAGTGAGAGGATTATCACTGCCATGAAGAGCTTATTGATGTGCTCGATCATACCCGTATTAAATAATATTTAAATATTATCAATTTCATATCAGTGAAGTATCATATATGTCGTTGGCTGATGGTCCGTAACGGCGAGTCAATATACTGCAAATTATTGTATATTAATTGACACAAAATGGCCGATGTAAAAACGGCTTTACTCGTAAGCTATTGGCTTGATATGATAAATTTCAATAACATCTAAATACAATGAACTGTTTCTTTTTGAGTTTAATATAAATATATCGTGACATCATGGAATATTTGTTACTTGAGGAGGAGCATGAAGAATTTTAATTTAATGTGATTAACATTATCATTATGGCAACTTAATTAAACATAATATCTAATGAATTATCTTACTAAACTCGCCACTCGTCCACTCTTCTATCAACTACGGGCCTCTTTCGCTAAGGACAGTTGGAAAGATAGAGATGAAAGCGCTTAAAAAGTTTATATTTCTCAAGAAGAAAGTAAATAATGTATGATTCAGAGAAAACTCTAGCTAAGTTACTCAATAAACTTGATGAAAGCAAGAACAATGCAACTGAAAAATAAATCTCATTCCAAAAAGGATTGAAAGAAATTCTCAAGAGACATGGAGTATCGAGTGAAGCTTTCGAGGCAGAGGTAAACAACTTGCATAAGAATTTATGATCTCTTTAAACATATCTCAACGAGAATCAAGATGAACTCAGCAAAGATTTAGACATAAATTGCTAAGTCCCTTATTTTATAAGAATAACCTTTTGCTTCTTGAAATTATTTATTAACAAAATCAGTAAAACATAAAATAAGAAATCATCGATGGTATTTAATCTTATTCTTTTATTTGAATGATAATTACAAGATGAAAATGGGATTGGATTGGATACTATGATTGTTTATAATATTTAAATCCTGAAAAGAAATGGGTCAAAAAAGCTTAAAGGGAGGGAAGTAGAAGTCACCAACACCAGAAGAACTTCAAAAATTAATTGATTTATTATTGGGAGCAGACCCTAAGGGCTATTCATTAGAAAGTGTGATGGCCTCTATCCTCATCATTAGTCAAAATCTTAGTACGGAAGGAACATTCCAAAAAAAATAGGGTGGGTTCTGGGTTAATGCGTCATTACTACGGTGTGTGTATCACCCTCAATTTGAAAATGCGATAAAAGGTTTGATCATGCTCTTGAGTAAAGAGTTGAAAACTATAATGTAAACTAGACTAATTGCTCTGGTTTCTCGATAAAAATTCAAAAAATGTCTCGATATTGCAAATTTCTGTGTTTTTTTCACTGATTAAAACCTCATTCAGTCCATCAATCTACTGACTATCAGAGCAGATCTACATCATGACACAAAAGAGATACTTACATTACTAACCAAAGATGCTCCATAACTTAATTTAGTACTTTTAAGCAAGTTTTAGCTTGAAGAATTGATTGAACTCGCCAGAATCTTTCGAATTAATTTAGAAGTGATGATTGATCTGCACCTCAAATTATTAACTCGTTCGGACTTTACTCTTAAAATAGTAGATAATCTCAATCAATCTGTGTTCATTCTCTTTTGTAAAATATATTTTTGTTCTTCAGGAGATCTTTACAAAAAATAAAAATAATTAAATGCCAAAAGCCTTGTCAGAATCAGCGCTTATTTCCTTGGACTAGGAATTTAAAACAAAATACCTTCGATTTATGAGGCTTCAATCGTACTTCTCTGCTCTGTGTTATAGACATGCGACTATACTATAAGATTGGAAAAAGCCCTACCTTCTCATCTATTCAAAAATATTCCAATCATAAATAGCAACTAAATAATCGATTGGATCACTTACAATACTCTTTTTGCCTTAAAATATATCAAAGATGGTATTGCTTACTATGGCAAATTCAATTCAAATCGAATTCCGTCGTTAAAATTGCTTGAGCTTATTTTTTAAAAGTTTAAACCAAACGGAAAGCAAATTACATATATACTTGAATAAATTTGCCTACAGACTAAATTGGGGCACATAGAGCGAGTATATATTAGTTCGCTTGCTGAAATGTACAGCAAATTATAAAACTTTAATTCGGACATCATAAAAAGATACTGCCAAACTAAAAATATCAAATTTAATATTAAATCTTCCCGCAGATCACTTAAAGTTAGACCTGAGGATGTAAGGGCTGAACTTCAAATTGATTAATAAGGTTTGCAAAAAGAAATGGCTAAGCTCTGCGCAAAATATGTGATTCAAGTTATCCTCCATAAGAGTGATGTAGTATACGAGTATAGTGACCGAGCATTATGGAATCTTATCCTTTAGAGTTTGCATGAAAACAGTGATAGCGATAGAAATAGAGATGCTGATGAAATATAAGGCAAGTTGAAATAGGAAATGAATGATTGATCAAAAATATTTATAATATTTGAATGCCTGACAAATATAGTGCTAAATTGCAAGAGTTATCTAAGCTCATCAAAGAAGAAATTAGCATAATCTAAAATGGAGGCAAATTGTCCTCCTTCAAAAGGGAAATTAAACCGAGATAAAAAGAACTTCGTAGCGATCTAAAAGATGTATTGATGTAATTATCCAGTTGCTGAAAGAAATAGCTACCAGTGGACAAGTAAATGGCTAATGGGTTGATATCCGTAATTTCATTATCGTGACCATCAAGTAGCTGCTTGATGGTTATAACACGCAATTTTCGGATAGTAAAACTTTCGAAGAGGAAAAGGAAGTCATTCTACAATATTTTGTATTTTTCTAAAAGTACGCTTGCTGCTAAGTAGACCGCCATTTACTATACAACGTATCGCTGAGTTGATATTGGAACCGCAAAAATACTACAAGAGTACAAAAAAAATTCTGTATGCTTTCTAAAAATTGGTGAATGTAAGCGACCCTGATGATCGATGACCAACTAATCAATATATTTTGAAGGAGAAAAGAATATTAAAATTTATCAATTTTTTCTTGGCTTTTTCTTTAACTTCGTTTAGAGAGGATTGTTTAGCAATTTTATACCATCGATGATTTCTAACTTGCCTTTGGAAAATACTTTATCCTATTGATTTGTGTCGAACTATTAAAACCAACTCTTTCGATGAGTCCCTTTGCTAAAGAGATCTCCCCTTAGATCTCCTTTCAAAGCTTTGCTCTCAGAATATCGGTTAAAAGATAAAGCAGCTTTTTGTTTTCTCAGCCCAAGACTAGTATAAACTCTTTGTTCTAGTATCGGCTGAGTAAGGGGCAGCCCATTTTTAGTTCTTTTCTATGAAAAATACATTTTATTTGTTGAAAATGCCCTTCTATAAAAATTCTTAACATTTTCTTAATCCTATCTATTTTTTTTCATTTTCCATTTTTTGTGTATATTAGCAATCTCTTTACTCTCTCGTTCAGTTCTAATTATTTAATGCTCAATTTTTTATATCTTTCTCTCCTACACATCCCTTAAGTCCTTAGCCTACATATTGGTTCTTAAATCTTCATCAGCTTCAGTTTTCACAATTCTATTCTTTAAATCAAGTAATCCACTACCAATATTTGGCTTAAGGAAAGATGTTCTCTGATTTCCAAAAGGTTCACAATTCCAAAAAATGCGTCTTCGATACATTCCAATTCTAGATAATCAATTTTGTACTCAGAAGGTAGATTAGATTTAAAAGTATTTCTGATTTCCCAGTCATCTTCTTCCCGATTATTCAGTATTTCTCTCTTTTGAGCCAGCCTTACTTTGCTATTTCTGGTTTGATTAAACCAACGATAGAGCTAATTGAGTATATTGCCAGTATATTCCTAATTCTTAAAGATCACGTTGCGTAAGCTGTTGAAGATAAAGATATTTTTCTTTAAAAGAGTGTCCGAATAATTAGGAACTTCTTGTTTCTCAATCTTGCGGTTCCATTCGTCTAAAATATCTATAAAAAAGCGAAACTGTTCATGCTTGTCATATAAATTATGTTTGTAGAATTCTTAAAGCTCGAAGCGGGGATAGGGTTTAGGTTTAAATAGTTACTGTATGTTCTCCTGAATAGAGTTTAAATCATGGTTCGCAATTATGTGTTGTAGTGAAGTACTCATATGAGACTTTCTATATCGAATATCAATCACTGTTCTATCAATTTATGTAAAAAGTTATCATATTTTTAATAAGGAATTTACAGAGTGACTGGAATACTGGAAAATAAAAAATAAATTTTTGAGATAGGATCAGAATGCATCGGTAAAAGTCAACTTACGTTTATTTCATTAATCATGTTATATATTCATTTCGATTATAAGTAGTAAGATGCTTTTCAAGGTAGTTAACGACAAGGAGATACATATCATCAAGTCACAGAGTGTTCAGACCCTTCAGGACCTCAGGAACTGCGTCCCCCAAGTGTTTAAACAACATCCTCTGAATTTTTATCTTGCCTACATCGATGAAGATGGTGATGAAATCACTCTTGAAACTGACAGTGACTACAATATTTTAATCAAAGCAGGATTAAAAAATGCCAAGATACTCATCAAGGAAAAAATCCTAAATTTTTAGGAAGACACTCAAAAAATTGAAATTGTGGAAGAAGATGCTCCCAAGGAAACTATGAGTCAGATAGAATAACTTATGAAAAAAGATGTCTAACTCAATGAACAATCAGAAATCAAAATTTCAACACATGAAGTCAATCTTGATGAGACTATTGAAGAAAAACTTAAACTCATGCTACCTGAAATAATCAGCAGAATTAAGAGTGAGGTGAGTTTGGAAATTATGAATAAATCTGAGATCAGTCAACCAAAAGTTGATGAGAAGAGAGATGAAAAATCCTATCCTATCAAGATTGTTCATAAATGGGTCAATTGTGATGGATGTGGACAGAGGGGAATTGAGGGAATTAGATATAAATGTGCAGTTTGCCCTGATTTTGATTATTGCTAAAAATGTGAAGCTACTATTGAGCATAATCATCCTTTCCTTAAAATAAAAAAATTGAGTCAGACTCCTATTCAATTATCTGCTATTCTCTCAAATAACAGCGAAAGCCGCCCTATCTTTAATGGATTCCATTCTGCTCAACAGCAGTTCATGAGGAGAGGAATGTGCCCTTATCTTGCCAAGCAACAGGAGAAGGACAACAAATAGGAAAAGAAAGAAAAGAAAGAAAAGAAGGAGAAGAAGGAAAAGAAAGATAAGAAGGAAAAGAAGGAAAAGAAATAGGAAGAGCCCTCTAAAGTTAATGTAAAATCATAACCTACAGTTGACATCAAGAGAGATATTAAGCTTGTGGAATTAAAACCAGTAGTAGAGGAAAAGATCTTATAGGAAGTTGCTAAAATTGAAAAGATTCCCGAAGTAAAAGACAAAAAAACTGAAAAGCAATAAAAAGAGGCTCATATTATCGAGAACGCAAATTATCTGGCAGATATTTTAGAGCTGAATTTCACCAATTCCTACAAATTTGCTGCCAAGAACCCCTAGGCTACCCAAGAACAGCTGCTCGAGCTCTACTTCATTTCCAAAAGACTATGATCTGCTCCTATTAATTTAAACATTCATCAAAGCAATTTGAATATTAATATATTTAAATGACAGAATAAGCCCCTGTAAAAGTTGCTTTATTCAGGATATAGAAGCCTCTGGCTAAGACATCACCGCTCTTAATGAATAGCTTATGGACTCACTTAGACTTATCAACTACGAGAAAGAATACGTCCAAAAGTATAACTGCAAAGATTTAGAGGAGGCAAAACGCTTACATCTGCTTCTTTTGCATACCCCACCAATCCCACTGAGCAATTTAATAGTTTCAAGAAGTAAAATATTCTGAACGCAGTTTGGTGAAGTTTTTGTTTCAGGTCAACGACATCTCGGCCTCAGATTTTAGCAAGTATGATGATCCGATGACTGTTTCGACCAATATTATAAACGAATGCAAAAAACTGCAGATTCCTTGTGACTTTCCACCACTTAAATTAAAGGGTGGCTGTGGCGAGCAGGCTCTCATTATTCTCACTCAACTGGCTACAAAGGCAGTAAAAAAGAAAGGATTTTCGTTTAAAAAACCAAAACATTAAGATCCCAAGGGTTAGGATTAAGCTGAACCTGATCAATAAACTGCCAAAGGGGAAGACAACTAATAAATGATTGACGAGGCTGACATGGCATAAGATGATGAACTCGATGATAAATAAAATATTGGAGTGGCAGCAGTTGATGAAGACAAGCAGATCATTCACTCAGCTGTTAATGAAAACGACTGGAAGCTATAGTGTGAGAGAGTTGCAAACAAACTAAAAATCCAATCAAAACAGGATACTAAGGAATGGCGGTCTCACATTGACTCAACTAAAAATTGCACCGACCTCGTTAAAAAGAAGTAATATTTCATTAAGACAGTTTTCCGAATGCGAGAGCAGTTTTATAAAAATTAAACGATGATTTATCACGTACCTTGGAGAAGATTTCTAAATCATAACGAATCATTAACTCGAATATGAGTGATATTGGCTAGCAATACAAAAGTCAATCTGAGGAATTAAAGAAGTTATCAACTCATTACAATAACCTTAATACTTCCCTAAAATAAATGAATGATAACTATCGAATTCTCTCTTAAAAAGCATAGCAAATTCAGGTATTATTTAACCTATTCAGGCCAAAACAGATTAGCATTCGGGCAATATGACAGATAATTCTCCAGTGGCTAAAATCAAAGAATCTTTAATCAAAATTATGGCTGAGATAAAAATTATGGATGTGAGAATGGGAGTCCTTAGTCACACTATACTGCAATATAAGGCAAAGGAAAGAAGTGGGGACAAGAAGGCCAATAAAAATATGGATGCCTAGGATTTATATGATTTATAATGACCTTCCTCAATCAGATACAGTATCATTGTTTAGTTGGGCCATCTCATATGATATACTTTAATGGATCAGTTTTGAGTTTTTATTATTGATTATTTTTTATCCTTTTCATACTCAATGAGAGTTAGTTCGATAATATCGTTGCATTCAGAACATATGAAAACCGTCAATTCATTTATAAATTCATCGTTTAGCAATATCTAAAGTTCATTTAGTGATATTTTACCAGTAGCTTTGAAATACTTATTCATCCTCTCCATAAAGCAAATCTTTTTTCCAGATATATATTTCGGTGCAAGTTAGGTTAAGGGCACCATTAGTCTACAAAAATTTTAATAAGTAATTTCTCCATGGCTGTCCTGAAAAGTTGTAATGATAGAGCAAATTCTGTCTTAAAGAGCGCTCTTTGTACAGATAGAGAAACAGCACACAAATTATCTATGTCAAATTTTTGTTACCTAAAAAGTAATCCCTGATTATTTCCTGAAATATATGAACAAAATATTTTTTTCAGGAAAAAAGGACTAATTTCCAAAATAGATTCTCCCTCTTAGCTTTATCGCTTTAGAATTCTATAATACAGTTCAATTAATTTCATAAACTGCTCGACGTTTATCATCACCTTCGAAATCAGCTATTAATTTGTATAATTTGGACAAAAATATTTTTGCAAAAATTTAATCTCATCTTCCGTAAGTTTTGTGACCTTTGATAGTGTGTAAGCATTTCCATTTTTTGCAGAGTTCCATTTTTTTGTATTTTGGTGGTAGAATTAATCAAGAATCTATTTTTTTATTTTCGGATCAATTTCAATGTCATGGTATGTCTATTGAAATGATTCAGAGTTCAAATTTTAGAAGTAATGCTCTAACTTCTTAAAAGATCTTTCTTCCAAAATATTTTTCCTGTTCAAATAGATAATAGCTAAAAATGCTTTTTCAATGACTTAAAAGTTTCTTTTAGATTGAAGTTATTGCCAAACAAATATTAGGTTTGTAAAATTAAGAACACCGATAAATATGCTAAGTAAAGATTTACTTCCAGCCAACTCTATAACTATTTTGATATGGTTTATCTATTCTTCAGTTTACTCATGAGGCTTTTATTTAGCAAGAAGCTGATTTTTTATGCTTTTTATGTAATATTCATAGTACTCTTTGAGAAAGTGAATCTCAGCAAGAAGACCGATAAGAGCAACCCCTGAACTACTTCTCTAGTAGAACATGGGAGGAAAAATGTTTTAAAGCAAATCGCAGAATATTATGTAAGATGATTCCTCACGAGCAAAACACAGCAAGAATGCTGCAATTCCACTCATTCCCTGACAGTAGCCAACTTTATCAAAACGAGCTGCAATTGCATAAAGAACATTAGCGATATTAAGCCTTGTGGTATGCTGATCCTGCACGCCCTGCTGAATGATATAGAAAAACTATTTCATGGAATAGTTAAAGACACTAAAATCTGTTCTCCCTCGAATAACATCCTTATCGATAATTTCAGTCTCATCCGTGAATTTATCAGCGCTTCGATGAAACAATCTCAAGAAATGATCATATTAGTAGTCTTTCTTCTTCACTTGTTTGCTATTTTAAATAGTGGGTACAGATTTTACAGCCATGAACGACTTAGAATGCTATCTTTTTACCACCCCATGTCAAACTATCCTTTACCTTATATGTACTTTTCGTAGGGTCTCATTGATCAGACGAATATCATCGCGACACTTAATGCAGACACGATGCTTCTCAATTGTTCTCGCGCCTTCTTCATCAATCACAAACTCCTTGTGACTGCCACATGAGGCGCATACATATTTGAGACATCTTTTGCATTTGTGGATTCTATCAAACGTACTATATATAACAATTTGTACATCATCTTGAAGGGTGAATGGCATATCTAGCATTCTTCGGCTTCGTATCCTTTGTTGATTAATTTTTTCAAAAACATTAATCTTGGCTAATATTATAAAAGATCTTGTTATAACTCAAATCATCAGCATTGGAAAGTTGGAAATTATTTATTCGACTTAAAGGAATATGACTTTACATTTGCTAATATAATACTAATTTCATTTATCAAAGGACTAAAAGATATAACAGGAATATTAGAGCAAGCTCATATTCTGAACAAGCCGGAAAATGGAAGTAAAGTGAAGAAGGAGATTGATAGCGAGAAGATATCCACCAGAAGACATTTGCTAAGATAAATGAAGAAGAGAAGGAGATCTATTAAAATAATTAAAACAATAAAGAGCAACCGTAGATAATAAAATCTTTTCTCGCAAAATAACGGTGCAAAAAACAACTAAGGGAATTTGGTCACATGTTCGGCAGTTAGATACAGCTCTCCCAAAATCTTGATTATTGCTTTACCTTTTTTTACATTTTGAGATGTTATAACATATCATGAATTTATTATGTGTGAGCAGTTTGAGCAAGCGAGGATATGTTGCGATAAAGATGGATAGACGGAGTGATGTTTGACAAAAGTTTAATAATATAATGTTGCCCACGGGGAGAGCTATCAAAAGATGTAGGGAGATTATAACTAGATCTATCTACTCAATCTTTTCCTCGAAGAAATATCTCGATAAATGCTAAAAAGATAGACCAAAGTGTTTAATTATTCTCTCTCAGTCTAAAAATATGTAGGAGTGAGTCAAAGAAGGATAAAAGTAAACCATTTGAGCAAGAGTATTATAAATAAAATCGCACGACCAAACTAAAGTCATGGGTCTAACTAAAAGCCAGCTGCTGTTGCTGTCAAAATTGAGCCAAATTTAATAAATACGAGTTAAGGTTAAAACATAAAACTTAAAAATATTTTGCTCTCTTCTGCCCCAATAATAAACTAAATAAGGTCGCTACGAAAAAAGATAAAATGTTAAGTAAAATGATTTTTAGTAATTGATATCAATGAAAAAGATATTTAGAAGAGGAAATTAAATATCCCCAGATACACCCAATAAATACAGAAAGACTTCAAAGAAAAGGGAGTACAAACAGAAAGCTTCTTACTAAGGAAAGATAAAAATGGGAAGAGTTTATAAATTTAAGGGCTGCTGAGTCTATATCTCAAACAATTTTATCTCATATGCTTTCATTTAATTTAGAAAGACAATATATTATCTGAACCAATTGATACAGAATTTTCCAGTAATCATAGAGTTTTAAACTGGCCAATAAAATATATAAAGATGCAATTTATTTCACCATTTTAATAAATTTAATTATTTCACCATATCATTGCCACTCATTATACTTAGCCAGTTCATGACTTAAAGCAGCAGAGAAGTTCTTCTATTCAGCAATGATCTCGTTCAAACGTATTTACATCTTCGCAAATGAGTTATTTGAGTTATTGATTTCTACATGGCTCAAATGACTCGTCTATGCTGATTCTACTCCATTTAAAAGTATTTGAGTTTTTTCATGCATTTAGGTAAAGAAAATCTTCCACTCCTAATGACTACTCTCCAGGCATTTCCATTCCAACAATTTTTATTTTAATAGTTTTAAATAAACTTCGATTTTATTACGAATTCGTATTTGATTGTCTTTCATTTTATGCAAGTAGCTTTGCTCTACCTTTGTGGTCCACAAAAAAAAATAAAGGATTTAGAGAATTCGCTCGTTTGTTAGCGATTTGTTGTGCTAAAATGTTTTCAGTAACTATTGTTTTCCTATTATGTAGCTCTTCACATCGTTTATAAACAATTTTTCATGTTAATTTAGTTATAAATTGGAAAACCACAAATCAAAGCGATTTGAAACAATTTTGAGGTTCTAATTATTTAATGCAGGAAAGTCCCTTTGCAATTGGAACTCTTTTCTCGTTAAATGAAATAAATCTTCGATTGATTCTAATATTTTTGAAATATAAAGCTATTGCTAAAGCAAAACAAGCTGTCCATTATATCGAAGTGCTTCTTCATGGGTAAAAGCATCATAAAAACGCCTCTCTTCGACAGATTTTAGCATGAACCTTGAACAATTTAAGCATTTAGGAAATATTATCACATGATCCATATAATTTTGAAAATGTTGTGGAACATTTAGCAATTGACATCTTGCTGATTAAGTAACTTATTGCAAGAACATCAATTTAGTTTCATCAGTTAAACTCATAAAATTTGGCATCAAACTCATCTATTTGATTTGATAAAGCAATTTTGCACAATTAATGATAATTTATAATTGGTCATGAATATCCTCGATCCATTTATGTTCAGCTGTTTGAATTTTAGGGGGGGCATAGCCGTCACACTCTTTTATGTAAGGTAAAAATTAAAAATTAAATTTAAAACCCAGTTTTTCCATTATCTTCTTTAACTAATTGGAAAGAGTCAAATACAGCCATTTCGCAGAATAAACTTATAAAAATGAAATAGCCTTGTCCGAAATAATACTGTTACATTAACTAATATAATGTTGACATCTTCTCACGGAAGAGTTGCTAAAATATTTATATTTAATACCATAAACAAACAGCAAATCTTATTTTGACTTTTATTGGGCCTCACTTTAATATTTAGATATAATTTCCTATCCTCATTATTTATCCTTGAGATGAACAAAAATATTCCATAGTATTGAAAGATCAAACAATTAAACAATTGATAGAGGAGAAATTGTGAGAAAATTTTGTGAATTATAACTATTAGAACTGTTCTCCCTTATTGTCTTCGCCAATTATTTTTTACGAAATCTTAAAACTATCCATGGAAGTCAAGTATGACGAATTAATGAGATTAGATTCAACCTTTAATTAATTGTGGATATGAAAAATACTGATAATTATTAATCCATATGAGAAAAATATTATATTTCATAATTTTTAAATTTATCATTTCTTCTAAAGTTTTGAATCTTCGATTTGATCAAATGAGGACAATAATAGTTTATTGGCTGATGAAGATTATTGAATAACATCAGATAATCGATATGGTGAAGATGAGTAAAATAGGCTACCAATTGAAAGAACATCAGAAGATTGGCCGAATCCTGTTGGCCAAAGAGCGGCATTAGAGTTCCTATTTGGAGTGCTCCATTGGATACCAACTGGGTTAGTTTGTATTGATCGTAACAAATTAAAATTAGTTTATGGGCTAGATTAAATGCTAGGTTGAGGTTGAGGTTGCACATTAAGTGGATGTTGATGATTCTCGTTTGATGATCGAGATTGTGAAGATGAGTAACGAGATATATATTGATCCATTTGAAGTATATTAATATAACTATTAATCATGATATTAACTATGAAAATTCAAATATATAAAACAATTATGTTATTTTTACCTCTCAATTTTCATATACCAAATTATCTTTAATTGACGATAAACCGAAAAGAGGCCTGAATAATAATTAACTTTATAACTTTAAATGAATTTTTAGCTTTTATAAAGTTCTCAATCACTTTTAGCATTATCAAAATGGCGAGGGCGCACATACCTTTAGAACCTCATTTTCACGGACCTGACGATTTACATACCCAGTTTCTTCCTTAAAACTCTTCATTTCAAATTCCGAGCATAATATATCTCCTTGTTTTTGAGAATCTTTTTATCATCATGAACATCAAGTTGTTCAAATAGGTTAGTTGCGAAGTTGATTTCTGAGTTCGCTGATAATTTGACTGTTTGCGGAGAATCGAAGATTAATTGCTGATTTGAATAGTATTTGGAAAATATCATATTCAACAATTATTGTTTTTTTACAAATAAGCAGCATTATAAAAAACCAATTGAAAGTAAATCTTGTTATAGCTCAAATCATCAGAATTTTAAAGTTGAAAGGGGTTGGGGTTGGGGTTGGGGTTGGAGTTGGGGTTGGGGTTGGGGTTGGGGTTGGGGTTGGGGTTGGGGTTGGGGTTGGGGTTGG
>Ga0302268_1001330_pt1 | contig 13739 bp, 4 predicted proteins | sample III_Bog_E2_1_FD_194554 | JGI IMG/M metagenome (GOLD analysis project Ga0302268, IMG submission 194554) | Peat permafrost microbial communities from Stordalen Mire near Abisko, Sweden - III_Bog_E2_1 | ecosystem: Environmental > Terrestrial > Soil > Wetlands > Peat | place: Sweden: Abisko...
CAAGTTTTAGAAGATAATCATATGCTGTTGAATCAAGAACGAACAGAACGAGAAAGACTGCACAAAGTACAAAATCAACTCACAACACAAATTTAGACGCATAAAAATTAGAAGGCTTTCAAAGAAAAAGAAGCTGAAGCCATATCACATGAACGGATTTCACAAAAATAACAGTTACATGAATTGTAGGCAAAGTTATAATCTATGAAGCGAAAATATGAGTGCGCCGACCACGAGAGAGCAATGGCCCAACGTTAGATCGAAAATAATCAGGTATCAATTCGGATCCTTCGAGAATAGAATAGAAATATCTAAAAAGTGATGAGTGATCAGTTACTGCAGAGAAAGTCGATGATTGAGCAATTGATAAATTAGAAAAGAACGTTGTATGCTCAATTGCATCACGAATGATATGATATGATTTGCTTTTTATAATATGCTAAATCAGCATGAAATACTCTCTCAAAAATAAAGAAACTAGAAAGAGGAACACCATCTTTGGAGAGAGAAAGAGAGAAGGGTATTAATTTAAGGAGGAGGAGAAACAAGAGGGACTGGACGAGATCAGAGAAATGGGGGAAGATCTTGAAGATAGTAAATTTAATCAAATGAAAGGAGAACACAGAGAAAGAAAGCAGGCTAGCTTCTATTAACATATTAATTTCAATGGTGTTGCTGATCGGTAAAAGATTTCGTCTATTGGTACTAAAAACATTGAAGGCAAACACGGTAAGCACGCTTTATCTCCTAATCAAAAACCAGTATTTCTTAAAGCCACACAAGTGATTGTTGATAGAATCGACAGAAATCCAGCAAAAGATAAAAAATAAAGAATGAGACTGTATAGTCATGTGAATGAATTCAGCTATTTCGACAGCAAGACCCAGACATAATTAAAGATGTTGCTGTTAAAGTTATACGAACTATTAGTTCACAATAATTAACATATTACTGCGATAGAAAAAGTTGTAGAAACCTTAATACAAAGGGGGTACTTAGTAATGCACGAGATAAACAGTGGATTACTACAATTTTGCAAATTGTAGAAAAAAGTGGATCTCTTCTTCAACACGATGCGCAACGTATATTAGGGGTTGAGAATATCGAAACTAAAGCAATAAAATTTATAGCTTTATCTGAAATAGTTTGTGTCCTGCACTCATCGTCATTCTTAGATTCAGGAAAGCTCGATGAGCCGCGTACAAAGCAATATAAAAATGCATCAGTCTCAATAAAGTAGGGAGCTGATGACTCTTCTCGATTATTAATCTGAGTGCTCTTCGAATGAATTGCTTTAACAGAATAATATCAATAATAATCCGTTTATTAAAATTAAAACCCCAATAAATCAGGAACTGGAGAATAGAAACCAGCAACTTGAGAGAGAATTAATTCCAAGATAAACTTTTCGCGTTGAAGCTGGTCGTTATGAAAAACTGTCGCCGTTCTAAGCTAACTAGTATATTAGTTAGTCCAAATTTGTCAAAGATTTAGAAACTCACTTGATGCATGGGTCACCAACCAAATCAATGCAAGACTACTCTTTTGATAATACTTCTGCAGAGTATGAAAAACTTCGAAAATCGCTATACAAATAAAACAATTAAGGAATGCACTGTTGGCTGGATGAGATGGGATGTTTGCGGAGAGGGAATGGCACTTATATATTTAACTCGCGTGGTGAAGTACTATCGATGTCGAAGACAGTTTTTTGCCGACTCTGCGAAGAGGGTTATCTAACACGTTTGTCTATTATTGGATTGGCTTGAATTTCTCTGATTATATGATAGTTTTAAATATATCATTAAATAAAACGGTTTCAATATAAATTGAATATATTATATCAGCTATCTTAGTTCAAATGATAATATGATAATGTGGGAGAGGTTGAGAAGCACATAGTTTGTGCAATCAAGTAAATTATAAAGTATCAGGGGTTCGCCCATTGCCGTCCTTCATTCATGCGATCGATTTTCTTCTTTTACTCGAATGTTGACTTTTCTCCTTCTGTAAATTTGCCAGTTTATATAAGTTTGTCATCTGGGCAGCTGCCATTCATAGATACCATATCCATATGACCAGTAGTTGTAATCTTTGTTTACATTAATAACTTCTAAAGTAAATCCTTTTGGAAGAAAAATTCAGGGGGGAGTTGCTGTTACTACGAAGAATATTTTTGATCTGGTTTGACGAGATGGTAGAGAACTTCTGTGCACTTTTCTATTACAAAGGGAATGCTCCAAGTGAAAAGGTTCATAAAGTTTGGGAGCAGATAGGGGTGTGGACTTTCGACAAATTGTTGAATATTCAATGTATTATTCTATTTCAAATATAGATGTACCTCAAATTTAATAACAGCGCCTTTGTTGTTGTAGAAATCACAATAGTTAGGAGCGCTAAACAAAGTTATTACTGCAGGAAACTTATCTACTCCTGACCACTTGTACATCTTAAACCCCTATGCTTGAGCTTCATGGGCTCGAATTATGGAGATTATTTTATTTTTTTAGAAAAAACTGTGAGTCAACTCGTATCCAAAGTAATAACTGCAGCCACGCACCTCATTATGCTTTACCAAAGTCTAACAGTGACCAGTTTTGCTATCCACTGGGTCAGCCCACATAAGATCGCAAAAAAGACCAGTTTTGGGAATCTATCTCGTGCGTTCTATTTTTCGTATATCATCTAGCTGAATAAAATTGAAAAAACTGTCTTGAGTTCATAGGAGATACCCCCATGCACGCAGAGGAATTTTTTATTAATAAGGCAAGCAAGAGGGATATGGTCGAACATATTCATAGTTAATTCGTAGGCTTATTGATTGTATTTGGTTAGGCCTTAATATAACAGTAAGTACATTCTTGTCGAAAGTTAAAATAGGAAGTTAGTTGGCGGCATTAGTGGTTGCCTCTCAACAAAATTACATGTTTTGGTCTTGTAATCTTCATTGCTAGAATTAAGAGAAGCACCTCGATTGAAAAATTGCCTCGATCCACATAATCTCCTAAAAATATATATTTTGAGGTTTCGCAATTGCCACCAACTTCTGCCTCTAGTAGTTTCAAAAAATCATAGAACTGACCATGGATATCCCCAACGATGGTGACTGGGTCTTCGATCGCTAATAAATTAGGTTCCTCTTCTACTTAAATAAATCTCTACTGAATATAATGGTTGCTTATTGAATAATTCGTTTGTAGTCCTCGTAGGCAACACGGCCTTCCTTCCGTAAAAACTCTTTTAATAGAGTTACATGAATTGCTCCCTTCTGAAAGAGGAGCTATGAACGGAGAGGACGTTGGGGAGGCAAAGCAAGTGATTTACATACCCGAGTATTTCCTGGATCCTTCAGCAGCTACATTTGATAATAGATAATATATTTCGAAAGAATTGAACATCAATTATAATTTATTTCTAACTAACCTTTAAGGAGGTGACCAACAATATTTAAGTTGAAGAGGTTCTTTGAATATTGTAATAGTCAAAGGAGTATTTTACAACTTAATCGATTCTATAAAACAAAATGTTGAAATGATCAATGATATAAGTTGTTGGAGTTAAATTATTTACTATCAAGGAAGGAAGAGATGTGAATAATGGATTACTTTCCCGTCATAATGATAGCTAATTAGGAGTTGATATTTATCTATTCGAATTGGCAAGATGAACTTTATTGATAAATAAAAATAAAAAAGTTAAAAAAATATAAACATAACTTGAATAATTCCAAAATGAAAAGAGATATACGGTTTTCGTTTTATTATATCGAATCAAATGAATATATTCTAAGTGTAGTGTTAATCAAATAAGTTAAGAAGAGCATAGATATATTTAATAAAAAAGTAACAGCATTAGATTTGTCATCAGAGCTTTTCTGTTTGATTGTTGAAAGGTAGTTCTTTGGTATTTTAACAAATAATTATTTCAAATAAACAGATGATAAAGAGTTATTGTAAAATATCAATTATAAAAGAATTTTATAAATTGTAAGGAAATAATAAAGTTCCAAGACTGCCCACCATAAATATAAAATATTTACAAAATATAGCCTTCAAGACCCTTCATGTCACTGATAATTACTAATCAAGCAAACCTCCTCAAGATTCACTTTATCCAACCTGCTCCTCTAATATTATGGACTCATAATTTCTGATATATTTTATACGTAGCTTAGGTAAAGACCCGACCAACAAACATTTGGAAGAATTATAATATTAGAATTATAATTAGGGTATTTTATTCCATAAGGAAAATTGAAAGTTGTTGCCCTTACTATCAGAATTCATCCTTCTTAGCCATTGGGTTTTTTATTACTGACTTCCAGTTGAACAGCTATAAAGCTCTCGTATGAAAGAATTTTAATTTATAATATTTTAATAGTTAATTATTCCCAAAAACTTGCTTCAATGAACAAAAGCTCATCCCTTTGCCATATTATCTAGGCTTTGGACAAACCAAACTGTCGAAGTGTGGCCCTAACTCTTCTTAGTTACCTCAGTAAAGATTAGATTACCTCAATTTCCGAAGCTTATCGCAAATGTTCCATCAAAAATTATTTCATCTCTCTCATACAAAATTTCGATTTTATCAATAACTATATCAACTGTGCTGACAAATCGCTATATTTTACCTTTTACTGCGAGGAAGAGTTTCAAAAGATCGAGATATCGAAAGTTGCAGCTATCGCACAGTCTGAGTCAAATCAGTTTCTGAAATATCATAAGGAAATCAATAAAATTATGGCAACACTTCAATAAGTTGTGCCAGCTATCAGTAGCTAAATGGATATTTTGATCAATTTGATCGTAGATCCCGATCTTCCAATTCCTAAGCTTAAGCGGGAAACGGAGGGAATGTACTGTAGTAGCCCTTTTCAGTTGTTTCTTGTCGATTGCACGTACAGATCAGAAGAAGAAGAATACTCATGCTTCGAAAAGCTTCAATAGTTTCTAAATGTTTAAAAAGAATAAGAATATCTGAAGCAATTTATGAACATCTTGAAGGAAAAGCACATAATTGGATCGTAATTACTCCACAAAATAATAAAAATCAGATATACTCCCTATGAGATAAACTATGAAAATTTTGAAGAATTCTTCATAGATAATAACTAACTACATAATTTCATAGTTTCTCTGTTTGCCCTTACTGACATCATGATATAGGCTACACATGACTACATCAACCAAATTAACGATCCATTAGAGCGTTTAATCGAATTACTCTTGCGTTATTCAATATACCGCAACTATATACTGGGAGTTTAGGAATACCTATCATTTGTTTTCAGAATGTATGATAACATCTATCATGAATCGATCGAATAAGACTCTAAAAAGCCCAAGTATAATTTCTGGAGACCAGCTCTCACCAAGTGGTACTTAAAAATGAATCACTTGCATTCTTAAAGTATGGAGACGTACATGTACTGTCTGGCTAAAATTCGAAACAGTCATCTCAAAACATAGATTAAAGATAAATGCAGTGATGATGAGTTCCATTTTGGGTATACTTTATCTTATTTTAGTAAAATTTACAATTGTTTGGAATTAAACAACTACGAGTATACACTTGCTGCTAAAGTATTTAAAGGCCAGTTGAGCACATCCACATAAATCGGTCTGTTTTTTGATTCACACCCTGAAAATTATGAGATTATTGCTATGTAATTTAACGAATACTTGACTGATATTTCAGTCAATGAGCAAACTGTTCATTGGTGTGGGCATTCTGATCATCAACTATAGCAACCTTATCTTGCCTATGAGTAGAAGTTTCTCAGTATGAACCAATAGTATGTTGAAAGTTTAAAAAGTTTAGGTCTGGAAGACGATGATCTACAAACTTTGCTCAACGTGGATGTTTAGTATCTTTCAATTCTTCAAATAAAAAATAGAACCCTCAAAAAGATAATAGCCTCAATCAATACTGAACTCGGTTCGGTTCATTAAAAATAACTAGTTTTTGATTTTGACGAAGCAGACCACAAATTATAGTACTTCAATAAGAAGGCTTAGATTCTTGCTAAAGTGGATCTGAACTAAAGACCTTTTTACTCAATTTCACCACAATGCAGTGCTGCAGATATCTTAGGAATGATAGATACAAATGATTCAGAGAACAGTAACGAAGAGGAAGATGCTTTCTAATATCGATCTTAGGTTTCAGACTTATAAAAAATTAATAAAAAAAATAGTTTTAAATATTAAGAACTGGAGGAATAGCCTGAGTAGCACCATGAAAGAAAAGAAGTAAAGTCGAGCAGGCGGTTTTTATAGGATGACAAATCACCATAGCCTAAAATTAAATCAGTAACTTAGCCTTTAGTTCACTTTGAAAGGGCCTGATAGGCTCGATGATCAATTGATTTACCTTACTATTTTTATGTTATTACTCCACAACTTTGCATAACTATATGATTATTTATGGTATAATAATTTGTTATTTTTTCCTTTCTTTTGAATTTGTTATAAAAGAATAGTTTACAAGAAAATATAATTTAATTAATATTATCAGCAAATATTTTTATCAAAATGTATCCGCAAAACCTTGTTTAAGGCATATTTCTTTTGTTTAGGTTTGATTAAAGATTATTCAATTTGACAATGAATTCTTTTCAATATAATAACTGCTTAATTAAGATAAGAATGAATATTCTGATCAAAAGCGATAGTTAATCTTCTCAATCATCCGATAGGAAAGAATACTAACTGTAGCCGTTGCTTCAAAAACTATCCATTAAGGTACGATCTACTCAATTCAGATAATGAGATCGGCTAAAAGCGTATTGAATTAACAAATAATGGCTTCTTTACAGACCAAATACGAGTTACTGGTGTCGACTGAGCAGAACATTTTATAGTTCTTGGAGTATTTTATTTATTCAATGCTTAACCATATTAATCAGCTGCAGCAAATCAATTCAATGTAGTTTGATATTAATTTAGCGATATTGCAAAAGAGGATTATAGAGTACTAGAGGCGGCTGCACAAAAATCATAGGGAGAAGTGAGGAAACACGTAAGAATATAACAACAACTTAAAATTTATATGGATTGCCTCGAGGAAAAGGTGGAGGAACTGTAAAAGAAATTAGATGTGGAAGAATTAAAATATCACCAACTATTCGAAGTAGTTATTTTATGACTTAGAGCATGAGAGAAATCGATTAGTAAAGAAGATAATTAATAAAAAAACTATTAAGATGCGATGAAGAGAAGGAAAAAAACAAATCTCAGCTCTGCAACTATGCCACAATAAACGATCAAATATATAAAGATTACTATGCTGGCAGGAAGACTAAGGTCAATACGAAAAGCCGTCATCTAATGGATAAATACAATTAGCGCAGCAAAAAATTGAGTGACAAAAAGAGTCGGGGTCAACTGTAGTTCGTTGATGGAGCTATTCAGATTAATCTTTCTAATAATATAGTGGTAAATAAAAAGCGGAGCTATGATCAAAATTTAAGCAGACCCAACCCAATCAGCCATGATAATTCTATTCGAGGTATTTTGATGTGTAGTTAGAGTTGATTAAAACAGTTCAAATGAAGGAAGCAACCTCGCAAGAACGTCGACCTAATCGAAAAATATCAAAGTATAAGACGGAAGTTAGCGAAATGGCTAATAAAAAATAGAAAAGATGTAATTCTGTTTGTAATTGATCATTATTTTTCAAATTTATTATGTTAACTCAATGACCTAAAAACAAATTAAAGAGTATCAAATAATTTACCAAATACCATTCTATAAAAAGAAACCGAGAGGAATATTAGGATAAAGGTGATCGATTTAAATTTGTTGAAAATTTATCAATACAACTTAAGTTAATTTGCAAATAACGAAATTTGAAAAATGTAATTTACCGCGATTTTCGAGATTATTACTATTGTTTAATCTAATTCATTTTTAATTAATTTCTTTTTTGAAATTATTTTCTTTTATATTTACCATGATAAAATCCTTAAAATCTTTCAAAGTCTCCTTCAGGAAGGTTTGCTGATATATTTTAGGCTCATGCGGCTGGAAAACGTATAAGTAATGATGTAATGATAATCTTAAGATCTAATAACTTTCCTAATAATTTTAAATTATGAATTCATAGTAATTTCAAATAAAAATAAACAAAAAAATCATATAATTTTTCAAAATTAATTAATTTCCTCTTTTTTCGTTTTGTTTTGATTTGATTATGTTACCTAATGATTTCCACACCAAAATAAATCATCAACTTATAATTCAACTTCAAATCTAAACATATTAAAATTAAAAACAAAAAGCTCTAAGTTCAAATAAAATTTAAGGATAATATCTCCATCATTTAAATTTTCATTCCCAATTGCAATTTTCATTTATTAATCTACTAATATCTCATCATTTTGTATAATTATTTTACTTTAGTAAAATGACATCATCAGAACTCAATTATTAGGTATTTTACTCGTTTATTCAGCTAAAACATATTTTTGGAGGGATACATCTCGAAAATGACTTGTCACTCGAACAGCTAGAAAATTAGCAGAAAAAAATATTAAAGCTCAGAGAAAAAGCACAATCGAGTCATAAAAAAATTTATCAATCGTTGAATGTTATTAAAAGTAGCATATTAGATCTGACTGATAATTTTCTAACTCTTACCAAGGGAACTAAACTGTCTGGAAATGTGATGGCAGTGCTATCAGGTGAAATAAACTCTTTACTTCAAAATCTCTCTTAATAAGCACTATCTCTCTCAAAAACCATGTAAAATAAAGGAGAATCATATGAGCCCAATCTAAAGAAGATAAAGTAAAGATATTTATAGTGCGCTTAAAATTTAGATCACTATAAGAAGAAGGTAAGTTTGCTGAAAACCAATTTATAAAAGCAACCCTTAATAAAAGTTAAGCCTAATTAATACGAACGAGTCTAAAGGGTAGTGATGAACTTAATTTAGAATTATTAAAAATTATTACATGCGGAAAAGGATTATGAAAAGATTCAAGAGATAATGATTCGACGGATTATCGAGTTTAATAATGAAGGGATCAAGAATATTTATAATGATTTCATCTCAGTCTTTTCTGCTTTTGGAAGCAATGTAATGATTATGAGTTAAAAGGTTACCAAATATATACATCAGAGCTTAATTTTCAGAGATATTTCTTTACCAAAAAGTTTAAGCACGAAAGAAATCAAGAAAGATGTCAATAAAGAGGCAGATTCTGCCCATAAGAATTAATTTTTAGCAAACGGATAAAATTACAAGTAATATCAGCAATTTGTAAGTCGTCTTATAAATTAAAAGCAAATTTAAAGTATACACATCCTAACTTAGATTATTTAAAATCAATTATTTGTATGGAGCTTACAAGATCTTATAAAACTCAAAAGATATAATAAATATTCAATCAAAGATAAACAATTTGTATAATTCATAAAGAGTAGGAGACAAATACCTCATACTTTAATTAATTCAGAAATATGTATAGCAGTTCAACATTATTAGAGCAAATAAACGAATCAGTTGCCCTCGGAAATACTAAAAAATATAATAATTAAATAGCTGATGGAGGTCTATTGAAAAGATAAAAGTAAAATATTTTTAGTGATGAAGATCTAACAGGTTAATTCATTTTCAATAGTATCTTTTCAACTGAATTGGAAAAGAAATAATAGTATATTCCTTCTGCTTTGGTAAAAGATATTGATAATTAATAAAAGATCAATCATAAAGGTACAGACAGTTCACCAAATACAATAAAAGGGAACTCGTCTAGAGAAAAGAAAAAACTTAAATTTATAGATAACAAAGCTGTTATTTAATCAGGAAGTGAAAAGAGTATAGAAAGCATTAAGTCATAAGCATCTTATCACGATTATTGTTTTTAATTTAAACAGAAGAAATCAAAATAATGTATTAATCCCCAATAAACAAAGACAACAAAGCAGGATTAGACAAACTTTGGTATTACTGGATGCTTCAATCAATCAGAAATTACTAAGCAGAATGGAAGCACAAATTTAGTTAATTTTAAAGGGAAGGCTAATCATTAATTTACCATTAATCCTTCTTTTTCGTAAAAATTATTGAAATATTGTCATCCAAGTTTATTGCAACAAAATCACTTTCAAAGTGACCTTACAAAAAACATTCCTCATATCTGATAAATCTAATAATGATGACTTATTCAATGTATAAATAAATAATTTAAAAGTATTGATGAATATTAATATCGTTATTAGATAATCTTTTCTTTAAAAACAATTGCCTTTAAGAAAAAGTTTATTTGTCAAGCATATTACAACTTAAAAATAAATTTACCATTTCTTCGGTGAACTTTAGGAAAGTTGGAAAAATCTTTTATCTTATTGTTATTGGCCGTTGAGGATTTTTACATTGATTTAACTGAACTTGAAGTTTTTACAATTTGATTTGCTATTAAAATTTGTTGAAATAAAATATTTAAAGATAACTAAAAATAAAGCCAAAATTATTAGTTTTAGAGGATTGATTGAAAATTTAATCAACATACATATTATCTGATAAAATAATTGATCGGGAATAATGAAGGTTGATGGATGGATGCAGATCATTCGAAATGGTTCCTGAAGTAGAGCACGTATTTTTTGAATTCAATGTACCTTTCAATTTTATCCATCTTGCCCGTTCGCAATATGGATAAAACATATCTTCTTCTCAGCATTATTTAAAGCAAAGAAAAAAATATTTGCCGAATCATAATCATACGATTACTATCGGCGGGGAGGTACTTTCTTGACAGCGACGAGGGAGTGAACTTCGAAAATTAAAACTCCTTTTGAACATCCTTAAAATTCCAACCTCTCTCTGAGCAATAAGCCTGAGTCTGGTGTTTAAATGTTTTGAAAATTAACTTATACAGCTTACTTACCATGTTTGGGAAGATGTGCTTGCCATAATCCTTTTCCTATCCTTCCTTCCTTCTGGTTTTGTGGGTCATTGTAGTGTCATTCGAATTGGATATCTCCTCTGGATCTGGATCTGGCTGTTGCTAATGATAGATCTCTTCATGGAAAGGTAGATGAACCGAGGGTTCCTGTTAAAAGAAGAATTACCCTAATTATGAATTATAATAATAACCTTAGAGGGAGGACTCAGTTTTGATGAAGGCATTGTATGTGTCTGCTATTTTCCAGTCAAAATATTGATCTTAAGAGGAGTTGATCCTAGAAAGCATTGTATTAATAGATTATAATATCTTTGATTATGCACTACTTTTTTAACTCATTTTTTAATTTTTTTGATGAATTCCGATATAAATTCTTCATATAAATTTTTAAAAATAACTGTTTAGAGGTGCTTATATGTCAGAAAGCGAACTGAAATCTATTCGTTAAGATGTTTGAGTCAAAATTAAATTGCGATATTTATTGAAAATCATTTATATATTTTCCTCTAATAGAGTCTATATCCAGTATTAGATAACTCTGAAATAGGAAGGACACTTTGATATTCAAGGCTGCTTGTAAATCCTTTTAATTTAAGGCAAGCTTGTATCTCCTCATGGTACTAATCATAAATTAGGAGATCTCCTCTTTCTAATTTAAAATTGATTCCACCATTAATGGCATATCTTTTGTGTTACTATTTCAGCGGGTGGATTTTGTTGTGGCCAAGAGAGAATAAAAAGTTGAGATGCTCATATTCTATAAATCCTCCTTTTCCTCCTATTTTGAAAACATGATGCTGGAATATTCCCCAAAATGCATGCCGAGATGCGATGAGAAGTATAGTACAATTAATTGCAAATATTGAGCGAATTCATCTTTTTGAAGAGAAGATCATTATCTAAAAAATGTAAAATTGGATGCAAATATCATTTAAAGTGCAGAATGTTATTTTCTCTACAGTTAAATTAAATTGGGATATCTTATCATCGAATACATCCATCTTCTCCAGACTGATTTTCTGCTATATTTGGTGTTAATTTTTGAAAAGAGATTTTCTTCATCTACCGATTATTTTATTGATATAGATAGATCGAATCCTAATTTCAAAAAAAAGAGTAATGAAGCTCAAGCATCTAAATACTACATTGAAGAATGGAGCAATGACTATACTGAAGTCAAAAGACGAACGCTGAAACCAGAAATTTATGTCTACCATCATATCGATTTGATCAATGATCTAATGATCAAAAAATTAAAAGATAACATTAAGAGAATAGTAATATTTCCTATAAATACTTTTAATAAAATACTCTAATATTTATTTTTCCTGAAAGAAACATCAAAACTCCTAAGCATGATCATAATTAATTATTATTTAAATAAAAAAGTAAGAATAAAAAGAGAAGATTTCACTAAAATAATATCCATTCATAAAACTGCACTACACATTTATACTAATTAAATTTAACAATTTATTTGTTATATTTTATAAACTCAGTTTTATAATTTTTAAAAGCTTAATTATTAATATGAACAACAAGTCAATTAAAGAGAAAATATAATCGATATGGATGACACTTACTAACCTGAAGTCAATGGATGTGGTACAACAAATAGCGGATTCTCAAAAAAAAGTGAATGCAATCATCGGGAAAAATGAGATATAGAAGATCAATCATTCTTCACTGCTTAAGTTTATCATATATGAACTGATAATATTCGCAGGCTAAAATCACAAAGTTGATTAGGATGAGAAAACTCTACGTATTTCTTCAAAATAATTGAATTTATAAGAGAGGCTCGTAAAATCAATAGGTAGGATTAAGTAGATTAAAAGCTTACTAAATAGCATTGGAAAAAACAAGAAAGAAACTACTTCGGAAATTACGATTGATGTTTATGACTTTAAGTCACTAACTCGCAAGTTGAACATTCTTGAGGAAAATTTACTTCAAGAAGGCAATATAAATAGGATGGATACAGTGAATCCAGTAGATACAGAAGGAATGGAGTTGATGATTGAACAACTTGAATCTTTATTGAAAAAGAAAGAAAAACGAATTAAAGAATTAAACAAAGAATTAGAGAAGAGCGCTAATGATAAAAATGAGTTAGAGCAGGTAATATATTAACTGGAAACGAGAAATAGAAGTTTAGAAGAAGAAAATTAATAATTGACTTTAGAGTTATCGAAAATCAACAGCTAATATGAAAAATACAAGATACAACAAAAAGATCAACTCTTTTATGGAGGAATTGATATGGCCAATTCATAGTTGTTAACCAACAAAATTGAAACTAACGTTTCTGAAAGTACACTAAACTAGCAAAATTAAGAATAATTTGATTGGAATTGCCTATTGGCTCCAAATTCTAATAAAATGCTGGAAAAGTGTCCATCTCCACCAGTTTCGAAGGGCATGATTGAAGACCCTGCTCTAAAAAAAAGATTTTCAAATTTGACTTCAAAGGATGATCAAAGTCTTTTAGATTCCTTTCCTCTTGGTAAATAGTTATGTCTAAAAAATGATGATAGCTCTCTCGACAGATTACTATTGATGCAAGCTCTGATAATTGAGCATACTCTTGAAAATATACTCAATTGATTATTTTATGATCTTATCATACAAAATTGATTTGAGACCCATTCAAGACAATTTAATGATTTGGTCAAATGCCATCCAATTAATTTCTATGATATCCTTTAAATAGTTAAAAACTCACAACAAACTCTATTTTAAACTGATTATTACGATGCTAATGCCGTGAGCAATATAAAAATTTAAATAAAGAAGGATATTATTGTTTATTCAATATTAAAATAGA
>Ga0302268_1001332_pt1 | contig 13727 bp, 9 predicted proteins | sample III_Bog_E2_1_FD_194554 | JGI IMG/M metagenome (GOLD analysis project Ga0302268, IMG submission 194554) | Peat permafrost microbial communities from Stordalen Mire near Abisko, Sweden - III_Bog_E2_1 | ecosystem: Environmental > Terrestrial > Soil > Wetlands > Peat | place: Sweden: Abisko...
TTATCATTCGAGAACCCATCAACAACGATGTATTCAATATCAGAATAAGTTTGAGCCAGAACTGAATCAAATGTATCTCTTATGGTCAACTCGCTATTGTAAATAACGGTAATAATAGAAATTTTCACAATTATTTTTTTTTATCGAAAGAGTTAAATATACATCGGAAATCATCTAGTCTTTTTTCATATGCGAAATTTTCAGCAACATGTTGAATGCCATTTCTTATTATCTCATTTCTTTGTGAAGGATTTGATAGTAAATTATAAATGTTTCTGGCCATACTTTTAAAGTCATTATTTTCCATAAGAATTCCATAACTTGAAATTCCATCTTTTAAGCCACCTTTTCCTGAATGTACTACAATATTACCCGAAGCCAGAGCTTCAATAGCAGCAATACCAAATCCCTCATATTCTGACAATTGAGTATATAAAGAGCTTTTATTGAGTATGTCAATTTTCTCATTTTCACTGATTGTCCCTGTAAATATTATATAATTAGTCAGATTTTCTTTTTCAATTATAGCTTTCAGGAGTTCTGTACCATGACCTATAGAACCAATAATTATCATTCGAAATTCGTTATCAATTTGAAAGATTTCTTTAAATAAACAGATAGATTTATCCACTCCTTTTCTAAGGACATTTTCTTCATTTAACATCCAACAAATAGTGCAAATTACTTTCCCTTTTGTTTGACCATCGTATTTATAATCCTGGAAATTTATTACATGATATGAGAGAGGAAATCTTTTTTCAGGCAATTTCTTTTTAAAACTTTTTATATTATGTATATCGGAATGGGAAACCAAGATGTTTTTATCAGATACTGATGAGCAAAAAATAAAAAATAATTTTTGAATATAAAAATTCTTTAAACCAGCATATTGCTTATCCAGAAAATCAATTCCCCCTGTAAAAATTACTTTCTTAAAAAATAATTTTGAAATAATTGCAGGTATTAATCCGATTCGATAAAAGTAGATAAATGTAATATCGTATTTCCAAAATAAGAAGAAATCAAAAAAATTATTACTTAAATGTACTCGAAATCCTAGATCTTTAAGAATCTTTATATCTGTTCTGTAAAATTGTTGAATAGAGAACATTTTCTTTGACTTTACATTTGAATAGAACAAGATTCTTTTTGTTCGATGGTAATTAGTTCTATCTCCTACCATAATATCGATTTATAAGGGAGTAAACCACCATCCGGCATTTCCAAAATTCGATTTGTACCCACAAGACTAAGAATAAAAAAAACTAAAAGCAACATAATACCAAATTTCTTTTGTTTTTGTGAATTTATTAAAATTGGAATAATTATAATTTCCACTGATTTATAATAGAAACTCAATCTTGCTGCAAATTCTGCATTAAAAGAAAAAATTAAAAACAAGACAATTGCTAAAAAATAACTATTAAGAAGGAAATACTTTAGCTTTTCATCTAACTCTATTTTCTCAAAATTAATTAGGAATAAGCTGAAAACAAATAGTCTTTGAAGTAAAGCTATACTAAGAATTGACAAACTTCTCCCAGCTTCAGCATCTCCTATATATTCGGCATAATGAGTGAACATTTCTAATGTCAACATATACTGTGTTAAGGAAGAGTTTTCAATAAAGTACCTTAGCGGCATTGAAAATATCAAAACAGCTATTGTTGCTATCGTTAATGATTTAACAGAAAAACGAAATCTTGAAAGCCAATAAAATGGTATAAAAACCACAACCGAAGTATGAATTGCTGATGCAATTAACATAATAATTAAGAATTGCAGCAAGTTTCTGTTCATTATAGGTTTAATGGCTAAAAAGACTAAACTAATTGCCAAACCTTGTCGAATGCCATTTAAATCAAATATTAAAAAAACCGTGAAAAAATAAATTATTAAAGAGACAAAAATATTAGGTGAGTATTTTTTAAAGAAATAGAATTTTATAATAAAACTTATAGAAAAAAACGACAATATGAAAAAACTATAATCATTTACAATACTTTTACTCAAAAATATGAATAACATAAAAAGCTTCTCTTGCAAACCCTCTGAAACATCAGCAAAATTATCAACTGAATTAAAAATAGACTCATATGAGTCCCAATCAGCTCCAACTTCAAATCTAAATCCGCCAAGAATTAGTATTAATAAAAAACTCAATATGATCAAAACACTAAAACCTGATTTCTTTTCACTAATTTGATAAAAAAGAGAACAGATAAATAGCCAAATTATTGTTAAATAATAAATCATTTAAATAGTTTCTTAAATTTATTAAATACATTAAAAGGTAATAATGCAAAAAGGAGATGAGAAAAAAAGCATACTCGATATTTCCGAAAAATTCTCATATCAAATAATTTATCCAAAGCAATTGCTTTATTACCAGTCAATATAGCTCGTTTCACCAAACTTAATTGTTGAAAAGCAATTAATTTACGAACAGATTTGATATGTTCTGGTTTTACTTGATTATCATCTAAACTATTCTGTAATGTTACTGAAACTTGATAATCTTCTCTTTGAATTAATAATTGTGTATTATTTGGTAAATCAATAAAATAAGTTGCTAAAGGCGTAGTTAAATAAGCAATGTTATTTTTCAAAGCAATTCTACACCACAAATCACTATCCTCAGTAGATTTTACACCCGCTTTATATCCTCCTATACTCTCAAATATATTTTGGGGAATACATATATTGGAGTTTGAAAAAGGAGATTTACCTATTTTTGCAAAAATTTTAAAGTAATCACTTATAATACCTGATTTCTTCCCTCCAAATATCCAATCATAATTTTGATATAACACTTTTCCATTCGGATATTCAAAATAATTATTCGTTGCAAAAATTCCAGCATTCGGGTATTCGTTAATTAAAAAATTTATCTCTTCTAAAAAATTTTCATCCCATATATCATCTGCATCCAAAAAAGCCAAATAATTATATTTCGCATTTTTAGCACCGGTATTTCGAGCAACTGACACTCCTTGATTAGATTGAGTGATAAGTTGTATTCTGGAATCTTTATTTAGTTCAATTTTTTTCTCACCTCCATCAATGGAACCATCATTTACAATGATCAATTCAAAATTTTGATAAGTTTGATTCAAAATAGAGTTGATTGCACGTTCTATATATTCAACTTTATTATAAAGTGGAACTATTACTGAGAAACTATTTATTATTAATTCTTTATTTATCATTTAAAAAACCTGATATATATAATTATAAAAGTCAAAATTAAAATTCATCCACACTTATTTCAAAACACTTTTAAGAGCTTCTAAAAACTGATATCCAAATTTCAAATCGGGTTCCATGTAGTTTCCTTCTGCCCATTCGTTCCACGACTTCAGGAATATTACTTTGTGTTCAGGTTGTTTCTTTTGTATTAAATCAACGACCTTCTGTACATGACTTTGAAAAAGTTGCGGTGTCGAATTATTAACAACAATTCCATTAAAACCACTACGAGGTGTGTGATCCCATCCCGGAATAATACTTGGAAAAACAGTTTCCTGATTGTCAATATAATTAATTGAAAAATACTTGGAAGCTTTTTTGTATGAAACAAGAGTTGGAAATAAATGTAATTTTCTATTTAAATAATCAAATATTTTTCGTTGAACACCTCTATAATTTACTATATAGTTATTTAATCGTATTGTATTTACAGCGTCAACTCCAGTTGCGTATACATTTTCAATTGGTTCCAAATCAGGTGAAATTCCAACAAAATAAATTCCTTTTAATCCATTTTCTATTGAAAGTTTTCTCCAAGTTTCAATAAAAGTGATAACTTCCGGATCTACCAAAGGTTTGAAAATAACAAATATAGGCATATCATCAATTAGAATATACCTTTTATCTTTAAATGCAGGTAGGAGAGCGTAAAAATGATCTTCATAATCCTTAATTCCTGGATAGTATTGCTCAATAAGAATATTCCGGTTTTTCAACCCATGAGCAAAACCTTTCCAAGTCTCATTTGCCCAAGCTAAACAAAAAGGAAAATCTGGTTTTCCTAATTCAAGCACTTCATTAAATGGTCTTTCTAAAAGCCTTTTCCCATTTCCAAACCAGTAGTGCCAATAACAGAATCCTTCTATACCATAGTCTTTTGCCATTTGAGCTTGTGCTTCCCGAACTTCAGGAACTCTTAAATCATAATACCCTAAATCAGCTGGGACTCTTGGTTGATAATGACCTTTAAAAAATTTCTTAGCTTTACCGACATTAGTCCATTCAGTAAATCCTTTCCCCCACCATTTATCATTTTCAGGAATTGGATGAAATTGAGGTAAATAAAATGCAATTACTCTTGCTTTTGTTCCAAGACTCATAATATTATTCTGATTCTAATGATTTTATTAATTTGGCTGGTACTCCTGCTAAAACTGAATTTTTGGGGAAACTTTTGGTTACTACGGAATTAGCACCAATTATACAACCTTTTCCTATAGTTACATTTGGCATTATTGCAACATTTTCTCCGATCCAAACATTGTTCTCAATTATTACAGGTCCTCTCGTAATTAAAGAACGAGATCCAGGTATTATACCCAAATCTCTTTTATCAATATATCCGTGTTGGTGATCGGATATAAATATATTACTTGCAAACAAAACATTATCACCAATAACAACCTTTTCGATACAACCAATATGAACATTTCTATTCATAATTACATTGTTTCCAATAATAAGTTTTGGTTTAAACACGTCATTCCCAAAACTGTCCCAACATTCTAAACGTAATCCATCAAGAGTATTAAATTTTTTTCCGATAGATATATATTGATTCCCTTTTATTGATGCTGGAGAATAAACATGAAATTCTGTTCCACAACTTTTAAAAGAGTTTCTTATCCAATATGAATAAATAATATCTTTAATATTTTTAAAATACATCATTGAATTATAATTATATAATCTATAAATGCAATAAAATACTATCCTTACTAATTTTTTAATATTATTTTTTATCATAAACAAACACATTAACTATTTATATCAAACTATATCAAACAAATAGAACAACTTTAGTAAAATAATCATATAATAAACACTTACAAAGAATGTAAATTAAGTATTGATTTAACAAACACAAATCTAAATTAGATCTTGTTTAAAATCAATTAAATCTTTAAATTTGAGATTTAAATCTTTCTTAATTTCAAAAGGCCATTTCCAAGCTTGATATGATACATCAACTATTAAAGGTGCCAGTAACATTGATAATACTCCTAAATTTGTATATTTAAAGAAAAATATCATCATTAAAACAATTGCTATACCTGAGATAATTGATGCTTTAAAAAAGGGTACAATATTCTTTGTCAACAACATACCACCTGCAGAAGAAAAAATCGACTCAATAACCATTAAAAGTAAGAAAATACATAATAATCCCTGTGAAAGGAACAAAGTTTTGCTTCCTATAAACATCAATGCCCTATTTCCGAACAATATTAAGAAAAGTCCTCCAAATGCAAATACTAATAATTGAACATGAAGACTTTTTATAAATATCTTCTTTATAAAAAGAGTATTATTTTCAACACGATATTTTGATATCAAGGGATTAAAAGAATTATACCAAACTATAGCTATTGCAGCAAGCAGTTCCAATACTTGTTTAGAAATACCAAAAGAACCAATATCCTGTAATGACAAAAATAGTGAGCCAATAACAATTGATGAACGAGTAATTAAAAACCCTCCAATACTGGTTATTCCTAACTTTGCAGCATTTGGCAATAAAATTTTAAAAATTTCATTTGGTGAATGAGGCAATACTTCATTTAATTTTAATTTTATCTCTTCATCATAAAAAATTCTTTTGCAAAGTATCCTGTTTATTATTATAGAAATAAATTGACCCATTACTAACGAAATCAAACCAAATCCTAATAAAAGGAATATTGATGCCACAATAATAAATGCTATATTTGCGACTACTAATATTTGCTTTGATCGTTTGATCATACCACGACCACGTAACAAAGCATCATAATAGAGCGTATATAATTGATAAATTGCTAATATACAATATGCTCCCCACGCAAAATAAATCTGGACAATTTGACCATGATAATTTTTAAGAACTGTAAAAATATAATAACTACCGATAGTAGATAAAAGGACTAATAAAAATAAAGCCATAACTCCATAAAACCGACGCATTGCAACAATAGTTCCTTTTAGTAAACTATAATCAATTTCAATATTATCTAAAACAGTCTCGTAACCTGTTTTTTGTAAATTTTTAACTCCACTAAAAATGTAAGTTATATTTCGGGCAAATGAATCTCCAAACCCAAAATCAAGTAAATAGCTTAAAGCACCGACTGAAATAAATATTGTCCATAAACCGACATCTTCTGCAGGTAGTAAATGTAAAACTAATGGTAAAATTAATACTCCAGCTGCAACTTTTAATACAGTTGCTATAAAATTCCAGATAACATCTGACTTCGTAATTTCCATTAAACCTTACATTAATTATCAACAAAACAAATAATTTATTAATAGTTCATCATCGTTCTGAATTATTAAAATAATTAAAACAATACTGAATTTCAATCTGCAAAGATACCAATAATAAACTAAACAATTTTTATATTGAGTTTAAGTGAATATCTTAATAAGAATTCAAATTAACAACAATGATTGATTTGTTATATTTAAGTTTATCAATAATATCTGATTTCTTTTTATTTATATCATTAGCATTTCCTATATTTCATTTAATACCTTCTCATTTTTCACATCAATCTCCTCATAGGGTGAATTCTTACTTATATATTCCGGCACCAGCTCTTTCATAGCTTTTACAGTATTTTTCATTTCTACTTTTGTAGATAAATCTATCATGGTATGAATAGCGTTTATAACCATATCGAAGTCATATTGCCTTACTTTTGCTATGGTTATTTTTTCATGTTTTGTCGGGATGGCTGTTTCCTTATCGTTGAGTAATTCTTCAAAGAGTTTTTCACCGGGACGTAATCCGATGAATTCTATTTTTATATCTTTATTGGGGATATATCCTGCCAGTTCGATCATTCGTTTTGCCAGATCAACAATTTTTACCGGACAACCCATATCAAAAACATAAATTTCACCTGTATTCCCGAATGAAGCGGCCTCCAGCACGAGCCTGCATGCTTCGGGGATAGTCATAAAATAGCGGATAATATCCGGATGTGTCACTGTTACCGGGCCACCTTTTTCAATCTGTTCCTTGAAATAGGGTATCACCGAGCCATTCGATCCCAATACATTTCCAAAACGTGTAGTCACGAAATTAACCGTACTGCCATTTTTTTTACTTTCCCTTGCAAGCGATTGAACATAAATTTCGGCTATCCTTTTGGAAGCACCCATTACGTTCGTCGGATTAACGGCTTTATCGGTAGAAATCATGACAAAACTGTCCACATGATAACGCAATGAATAGTTACTGAGATTCATGGTCCCTTTCACATTCACCAGGATAGCTTCACAAGGATTTTCTTCCATTAATGGTACATGTTTATAGGCTGCTGCATGATAAACTATCTGGGGATGATAGGTCCGGAATACAAAATCCAGTCTGTTCTCACTCCGTACATCACCTATAATAGGTACAAATTTAAGATCCGGAAAACTTCTTTCCATTTCAAGCCGTAAATTATGAAGCGGAGTTTCAGCCATATCAAAAACCAGGAGTAATTTAGGTTCAAATTGTGCCAGTTGTCTCACCAGTTCACTTCCTATCGAACCCGCAGCTCCTGTTATCAGTATAACTTTATCTTTTGTCTGCTGTGCAATCTTTTCCATATCAATCTTTATCTCTTCACGCCCCAACAAATCTTCAAATTGAATCGGTTTCATCTGAAGTCGAACCTTATTATTCGAATCCAGGCCTTCGAAAGGGGGTGATACCAAAACTGATAATCCTTTATCGATACATTTTGAAATAAACGATTGTTCATTCCGTACGCTCTTATAGTCCGGAAAAATAATGGTATTTACTTCATTTAAACGCATAAACCAATCCAGATTATCTTCATTCAGGTAATATACCGGCAAACCCTGAATGCGGGTTTTCCTTGCGTCTTTATTACGGGTCACAAATCCCTGTACCTGATGTTGATTGGCTGCACTTTTATTTAGCCATTGGGCAAGGGCAATACTATGCGTATCAATTTCATATATTAACGACTTATTGCGTACATCAGTAGTATAATTAACGGTATAATTATAAATAAGTACTATAAAGTATCTCATAATAAGCATTAAAACAAAACTAATCAGAAATACATTTTGAACAAAGAAGTAGCGATAATCGAAATGATACCCAAACAATAGAATAAACACGTACAAAACTACACTTGAAATAAAAAGAGATACAAAAATACGCCACATTTCTAATAGATTGGAATGGCGTATCAGCCCTCTGTAAGATTTTAAAACAGCAAACGAGAATACATTACTCAAAACGAAGATTGCTCCGGCCAGCCATACTTTTGAACTGGAAATATCCATTTCTGAATTCCTTATTTGTATAAATGCAGCAAAAATATAACCAATCATGCATAAGAATAAATCAATTTCAAAAACTATCCATCGATTAATTAAAGACATTTGCATTAATATATTAAAAAGCTTACGCATTTTTTTCTGAATTTCCATCATAAATTTTCAAGTTAAAAATTTGAAATATAAAATTTTTAATAATAGGAAGTAATAGGATTTAAGGATTAGGGAATATAGATTATCTTATAGAATCACCGAAGACTTCTGCAACCTCAGCTCTAACGCCCTCTGATACATCCTATCCAAATGGAGAAAATCGGGGTGAAATTGAAAAGAACCGGGGATTGTATTTTAGATTTTTTAGGAAGAAATAAAAAAAGGGAATCTATTGTTCCGGGTACATAACATTCCCGGGAATAATGATTTTCTTTATAGCTCAAACATTTCTATGAACATTCGTTTATTTCATTAACTCACATTTACTTTCAAAGTATAACTCCACAATTCGAAACTACTACTTCTAACATTTGAACTTATACTTAACTATAAAAACTAAAATATATTGTTTTTTTTTTTGATTTCTTTAATTTATAATTGGAAATCTATTTTTGGATTTTTTTTTAAGTAAAATTTATACCACAAAGATAATGAAATTTTATTAATTTATTGACTTAATGACATCATTTCGGGTTTGCCTTAACGGAATAATACATAAAAAAAACCCTCAACTAAGTTAAGGGTTATATTTCTATTACAAGCAGTTGATTTTAGAAAAATAAGTTCATAACATTAATGAAAATTCTTTTACTAAAAGTCCTGAATGAAAATTCACGGGGATTAATACCCATCAAAGTCATACCAATTATTTTAAAATCCCACCAGAAGCTCCAGTTTTCGAGATAGTTCATGTCATATTGCACTCTTTTTTTCATTTTCCAGAGTTCATCCGTTTCTCCCCGGTAGCCGCATACCTGTGCCCAGCCGGTTATTCCCGGTTTTATATAATGGCGCACCAGATAACCTTCAACGATTTCCGAATACTGATAAGTATGTTTCAACATATGAGGACGAGGACCTACGACGGACATTTGACCAAACAATACATTAATAAATTGTGGTAACTCATCGATATTGGATTTTCGAAGAAAACTACCCAATGCAGTAATACGTTTATCTCCCTTGACGGCCTGTTTTTCATTTGCTTCTTTATTTATTCTCATACTCCTGAATTTCAAACATTTGAATGTTCTGTTATTAATACCTGTCCGTTCCTGAACAAAAAATACAGGTCCTTTCGAATCCAGTTTTATCAAAATAGCAAGTAGGGGTGTAATCCAACTCAAGAGGAACACTATAACCATTGTTGAAAATACGATATCAAAAATTCGTTTCAATAACATTGAATCAAATTCATCAAGCGGAATTTCCTGCGGATTGATCAATGCCAGTTTACCTACCGACTCCATATTTATTTTTTTTCTATACCATTGCTGATTTTCAGGGACAAATCTAAGTCTTACTCCCGTTCTGTTACATAATCTAAGATATTCCTTACTGTTTACCGATTCATTGAAAAGCGATAAAGTGACAAAAACCATCTCTATATCATATTGTTTTATAATCTTTTCCAATTCGTCTGTTCTTCCTAACACTTTTGTATTCAGGATATCATTATCTGATATATATCCAAAGAACTTATAACCCAATGAAGGATTGAATTCAATTATTTTTTGCAGTAAATGACCTGTATTATTACATCCAACAATTATAGTCCTGCTTACGTGAATACCTTTCTCCCGCAAAATTGTCAGATAACGGTACAGGAAATAATAATATATCAGTTTGCCAACATAGAAAACTGCAGAATATTCCAATAAGAAAATCCGTGAATAGGTAATACGTGGCATAAATAAATAGGCAAGCAATAAAGCAACAATTACAAAATTAAAAACACGTTGCGTTATACGTTTTACACGGTTTAGATATCCGTCCCTTAAATACAGGTTTTTTCGTGAGAGAATGAAATAAGTGATAATCCATGCAAAATTAGCATGTAAATAATAAAAACTAATTTCGTGATATGCCAGATTTTTAAAAACAGGACTGATCCAACCCATCAAAGCGATAGACAGATTCAGTATGATCAAATCAGTTAACAAATACATAAACGTTAATTCAGATTCGCGCGATTTCATAAAGCAGGTAGTTAATAGTTAGTTAATAATAGGTTGTATTATTAATAGCATAATATATTCTATCAATAAGATGTAAAACAAAACAATTCAGATAAAAAAATCAATTTCCCTTGCGGTGAAAACAGAAATACCCCTAATCATGCTTAAGTGATTATGGAATATTGAAAACACAGAATGTAATTTTTTAGATTAAAGAATTCCTTCTAAAATCCGGTAACAGAAAAATCATAATCGGCCTTGTTTAGCAGCTAATATTTATTTTTTATTTACGAATTATAATGTTGAAAATTGAAGAATTCATCGTTCCGCGTTACGTGTTCCGTGTTCCAAGTTCCGTGTTCCGCGTTCAAGAGTGATGATTTTATATTGGTTAATCCCGTAAACGGGACGTCACTTCGTTTCGTTGGTTAATTTGTTAAAGAGTTCATCGTTCCGTGTTCCGCGTATCGTGTTCTAGGTTGATGATTCTATAATGTTTGATCCCGTAAACGGGACGTCACTTCGTTCCGTTGATTGGTTGATTGATTGGTTGGTTGAATGGTAAAAATACTCCAGCTACAAAACAGTAAATCTTGTACCGTCTTGAAATTAATTTACACTTTTAATTCTTACTACTTACTTCATTGAAATACCGACCTCTCCCCTGCCCCCTCTCCCAAGGAGAGGGGCAAAGCCATTGACCATCAGTTTCTTTATTTTATTTTTTTTATGTCTATTCTTAATATTCTTACCTCTTGCTCCTTACTTCTTACTTCTTACTTCTTACTTCTTACCTCTTACCTCTTACTTCTTACTTCTTACTTCTTACCTCTTACCTCTTACCTACTACCTTCTACCTACTACCTACTACCTGCTACCTACTACTTTCTTACCTCTTACTCATTACCTCTTACTATAAACTATAAACTATAAACTATAAACTTCTTCCTCATTCCTGTTTAGTATCCAAAAATTCCAGACCACGATAATCCTACTATGAGTGCGATATTGTTACCATACTGTGCTCCGTGATCTCCTGAGAGGGCTAAACTGCCGGTTAAATTTTTTCGTGAGTTCAAAGCAGTAGAAGTTTCAATCTGGCATGAAACCTGTCTTTTACAATTTGTATAGCTTAGATTATTTCTGGTACTTGGATCTTCAAATCCAAAATTCTCCGAATAGGCCAGAGTCATCTTATAATTCAGGGAGTTGATTTCACCTTTTCCCGAAAAATAATAGAGTCTCACTAAATTATTGGTTGTCGAAAGTGATCCATCCTGATTATACTTTGGTGAAGTAATCCAGGGAGTCCCTATTGTCATTCCCTTATACGACCAACCCTGGGGAATTTGATCATTTTGAAAATATCCATCAGCTCCTCCGTATATCACTCCATCCAAATCATGCCACGGTCCGCTTTGATCGGTTGTACTCATATATTCCAATACAAAGGAATGAAACAGTTTGAATGTCGGAATCCGAACCGACATCCCCCACAAACCATCCTGAACATTCATGGTCGAAGTAATAAAATTAAACGGCGGATCTTCCGTCAGGTTTTGCCAGTACAGGGAAATTTTGACTGATTTCAGATTCAGATCCAGTCCCAGATTCTGTGAAAGAATATGATTCCCAAGAGTATTGATTTGATCGGATTGAGAGGCTGTAGAACTTCCGCTTTTCCCTAAAAATATCCTGAGATAATTGTCAAGAGTTACCGGCATAGAACCATATTGAGCAGAAACCCCTCCCCATTGTGCCACATGTTGGATTCCGTAATTCAAATTTAATGGAAATGGACCTCCTATCTTAATAGATGCATATTTTTGATGAAGCAACAAATCCTTCATATACGCATTATTATCAAACCAGCCATGCGACAGACCACCTTCTACTGCCAGATATCCTTTCGTATAAGGCACATCGACATATCCGTTTGTTTCAATCGAAATCTTCGGTATTGGTCGGCTATTTTCCGACCAGAGCATCCCTCCGCTTGAAAGTTCAGGATCCTGGTTTCCAAAAACCTCCTGCTTAGCCCCTATATACATATTCAGAAAATACATCTTCCCCTGAATATAATATTCATCTGCAAAAAACCTTGTTTCCCGTTGGGCTACATTTCCGTCCAGTTCGAGGCCAAATCCATAATCAAAATTACGGGTATTTTTTATATCCTTATGTGCAGTTCCCCATAGGGTCAACGAATTCGGAGCAAAGCTATATCTGTCATATTGATTGGCTGTTGACAAAAACGGTGCATTTGTACCGCTTCCACCGTTAAACCTTGTATTAAAGCTGTAACGAACCGTATCAGCAGGTTGTTGAGCGTTTAGTACTTGTGTACTGCTTCCACCACTGAGCCTTGTATTGATGCTGTATTTAACCGTATCAGCAGGTTGTTGAGCATTAATTATCAGCGTTACCAATAAAAAGACAGGAATCAGTTGCTTTTTTAATTTCATAAAAAATTTCATGTTCATTTAGTTGGATACATATAAGTCCATTGTATTCGAAGTCAGGTTCAATATTTTTGATGTTACAAAATCTACTTTTATTAAAGGTTTACGACTTTAACTTTGCCCTATTCTATCAACTTTTGCATTAATATTCTATCCATCTCACATTTATCAACTATAAAAAAGACTGTATTCACATTTTACAAACGAATAAGTTCAATAAAATCACATTATTCAAACGAATAAACAAATGGTAAGATAGAAAATCGTCTTTAATATCAAAATTTTAATCCGTTTTTTTTTATATTTATTCGATGAAGTACGATTATAAACTTAAACAGTTAATGAATATACTTCTTAAAAACATCTGAAATACCCTTTCAATATCTGATAATTGCAAATGACTGGTTCATTTAATATTAGTTATATTATTGTTTACCAGACAACTATAAACTATAAACTATAAACTATAAACTATAAACTATAAACTATAAACTATAAACTATAAACTATAAACTATAAACTATAAACTATAAACTATAAACTATAAACTATTTACCCTATA
>Ga0302268_1001336_pt1 | contig 13688 bp, 8 predicted proteins | sample III_Bog_E2_1_FD_194554 | JGI IMG/M metagenome (GOLD analysis project Ga0302268, IMG submission 194554) | Peat permafrost microbial communities from Stordalen Mire near Abisko, Sweden - III_Bog_E2_1 | ecosystem: Environmental > Terrestrial > Soil > Wetlands > Peat | place: Sweden: Abisko...
AACGTTTAAGAGGAAATCAAGCAGCAAATCAGGAGAGCGAGAAACTATCCTGCACTTACCATTTGGTCTGGAAATAACGAGATTCTTCAGGGCATCAACGACTGGGGCTGGGGAAAGGCTGAATACAAAGAAGACTATCACAGATTGTTCGAAATACTGATTCCTAAGATCATAGAGTATGAGAGTCCCTATATTCCATATATCCCTTCATCTCCCGTCTACGGAGTGGGTAACTACGGGCTTGATAGGGGAGGAGATTCGCATTATTGGGGAGTTTGGGCTGGAGGTGCTGAGTTCTAGTCCTATATCCAGAATATTGGCAAATTTAATAGTTAATTTGGTACTCAGGGCCTGCCTGTTTGGGAAACACTGATTGAGACAATGACTCCAAAGCCGGCTTATGAATCAAATTCGATGCTTTTGCACGAAAGGCATAATTCGCGATTTACTACCCTTCGAAGCTATATGAATAGCTATATGAGAAATTCTGTTAACTTTGAGCTTTAAACTTATCAGAGTGGTCTTTTGCAAGCCTATGCCATCGAAGTTGCCATTAAAGCTCAAAGAATCGCCAAGCCAAATAGTTATGGTACACTCTATTGGCAATTCAATGATGCTTGGCCTGCAATTTCATGGTCAAGCATCGACTACTTAGGCCGATGGAAGCCTCTTCAATTTATGGCCAAACGATTATACCCTGATGTCTCCATATTTACTCAAAATGACAAGATTAGTGCGATCAACGACAAGCTCTATGAAGTGAATACGTATGTGCTTATCTAATTTGTTAAATTAGATGGTTCCCTAATTAACAAAATTGAGATGGCTGTAGTTTTGGCCCCTAATGAAGTGCAACTTGTTCACACCGTATCAGACGAAGACTATAAAGGGCAAAATAAAAACGAAGTTGTGATCTATACAGAAATAGTTGCAGGGAAGTAAGAAACAATGAGCAGTACTCATTTCAATGGTCGATTCAAGGATTTAAATCTTGTTCAGGCGGAAATTACAGTCGAATATCACCCAGATTTTAACGAATTTACTGTAACAGCAAATGGGCCAGTGGTTAAAAATCTTTTTATTAGCCATTCACAGACTTATTTGAGATTGAGCAATAACTACTTTGATCTTTTACCAGGACATCCCGTGAAAGTTGTAGTCCAGCATTCAGATGGCCTCACCAAGCTCAAGGATGGACTTATATTCCGTAGTTACAGAGAAGTTTATACGCAAGACAGCAACGTCATCGTTAGAAGCCAATGATGAAAGATAAATAATTATCATATAATCTTAATATTAAAATATCATAACTCAGTTATGCCGCCAGTACTGTTAAATCATATTATACTTGGTACCAAAATTTACTTTTAATATAGCCTTGTAAAAAAGAAAACCGCTACAAAATAATTAAATAGAATGAGCTTATTCATAAATATTCTCATCGTTCAGAATCTAGAATCTAGAATCTTGTCAACGGTCCTCAGTAAATTTTTTAGGCATTAAATCAAAGACATACAAAACATCCATCCCGACCACCATCCATCTCGACCTCCTTACAGCCAAAGATATCCCAGATCCGTTCATAAAATAAAATTATCCAAAAGTAAAATGGGTCTCCGACTGTTCTGCTCGATACTCTGTCACTATCAATGTGGATGATAATATCCTCGAGTATTCTCATCAGCAGTTGGTCTTTGAGGGCATCGACACTTACTCTGATATCTACCTAAATAGCATAAAAATCCTTTCGACAGAAAATGCCTTCCGAAAGTATGTTGTTAGCGTCAAGCAAGTTTTAAAAAAGGGCGATAATTTGTTATAAGTAATCATCAATTCAACTAATCCCGTCGACGCTGAAAATCAAAGGCTCAATGTCATGCCCTTCCAGTACGCTCATACCAGAAAAGCCTGCTATCAGTATTCGTGGGATTGGGCCCCGTATCTGAATACCCTCGGAATCTGGAAAAGAGTCTATCTATAGTCCTTTGAGTAAACCAAAATTGACTATGTATGGGTTAGAACTCGCTCCATCTCCAAGGAGACAGCTAGTCTCAACTTTGCAGTGGCTTTGGAGAATGGAAAAGAACTGGAAGCCTCCTATTAGTACAAAATCTACTTAGATGGTAAATAAATTGCGGGATTCCCAGCCAAAGAAAAATACAGCTACTATAACCTACGGATTGAGAATCCTGAATTATGGTGGCCCAATGGCATTGGAAAGCCGTATATCTACGATTTTGTTGTGGCTCTCGTAAGGCTAGACTCCGATACTAAGGTCGATGAAAAGAAGATCCCTTACGGCATCCGTATCGTAGAGATGGATAAAAGCAACAAAAAATTCTAAATCAAGATCAATGGATACTCAGTGTACTGTAAGGGAGCGAACTATGTGCCTCCAGATATGTTCTACCCTCGCTTGTAAAATCCTTCCTACACTCCAGCAAATACAATTGAGGCTCTGCTAGACGCAGCTGTAGACTCCCACTTTAATATGCTGAGAGTATGGGGCGGAGGTCAGTATGAATCTGATAAATTTCTATAGCTTGCTTCTCGAAAGGGGATTATGCTCTTCTATGATTTCATGTTCAGCGATAGCATCTATCCTTCAACTGAGAAATTCCTCCTGAACGTTTAAGAGGAAATCAAGCAGCAAATCAGGAGAGCGAGAAACTATCCTGCACTTACCATTTGGTCTGGAAATAACGAGATTCTTCAGGGCATCAACGACTGGGGCTGGGGAAAGGCTGAATACATAAATTGTTTGAAATATTTGAATAATTTGTTTGTTCAAAGCATCATGATCATGATCAAGATAATTACCACCAGAACTGTCAATATAACGGTGTAATTAATCTGGTGGGCATGGTGACGAGGACCGGGACTAGGACTGGGACGGGGATGGGGGCGAAGGTACTTTGCTGCTCGTTGAAGCATGAATTTTCCCATTATTATAAAATATGTGGAGTTTAATTATTAAGATTATAATAAAAATATTAATAAATCTAATTAAATATAAAGTTAGCAAAACAATTAAATCTAAATTGAAGAGTTGACAAAAATATTCGGTTTTTCATTATTTATTATTTATTGAATTGATAGATGCAGAAGTAACTAAAATAAAATGAAGTTGAGGAATTGTAAACAAAGATATAGGTCAAACTCGAAGTGAAATAGTAATAGGTAACGAGGGCCTACAATACGTCTGATGGCTCCTTAAAAATAAAAAGTAACTCAGCAAACTCAATATAGGCGATCTTATATGTTATAGCCAGCAAAGGTCTTTTAAATAATTAAGATATACAAGATCTTTAACAAGGTTTTATTGAAGAATTTATTAAAATGGATCAAAAGAATCTACTTGACGATAAGATGAGAATGGTTTTGAGCAAGCTCACTGATTTACACTTCCTCAGATATCCGCAGATGTAGTTTTAACCTTCATTTCTAATCAAGGAGTAAGATCCGCACAAAGACAATCACGAAAACTAACTTAATCTCCAGAAGGTCAACGATAAATTACTCCCGAAATAATCATATAATGGCGATCTCAAGCGCAAAGAAATAATTTTTAAGCAATTCTCGATAAATAATTAAAGAAAAATGAGCAAATAATTTATCCGTCATAAAGGCTATCAATTGTGTTCTGAGTTTTTAAATATTTCGATGAAAAGATTAAACGTTGAAGATATAGTGAAACCATTTTGTAAATCAATAAAAGTATGGACATCGGGTCATAGTTCAGTCCACAGTGCTACATCCTTTCTAAACAAATTAATAGCAATAAAGAACTTTTTTCCTCATTATTTTGATAAAATTTCAAAATAATTCTTGAGAGTTCTTTAAGAATTCAATTTATCGGAAACAAAGAATGAAGTGTAAAAATATGCAAAAAAAACTCTAACTCTTCGATATTAAAATTGCATGAAAGTTTATACTGAAAATGATGATATTTTAACAGCTGCATAATAACTTTATAAAAAATCAAGACTAAGCAGTTTTGGAACTAAAATACTCTTGTTTTAGGACTATCAAGTTTAGATGAAACGCAAAGCTCGGAAATTGTAGGCATAAAAATAGAGTTAAATTTTAGCTTCTATGAATTTGTATGCAAAAACATGATTAATTAATCAACCTCAATCTTTTACAATATAATAAAAGTTTTACTACTCTATTGGAGTTAAATCTCCTTTTTAAAATTCTCTTTGGAGATTTTTACCATTGGTATGAGATATTATTTTATTATTATTATATTTTTCTAATGAGAATCATAAATATGTAAATTAAAACTTTAGAATAATTAGCTTTGATTATATTTGAATAGGTATTAATTGGTTGCTAATTTTAATATGCAATTTAGCCTATCATTCAGATTTATCAAGGTTCAACTATGGATGGATGGCCTAATCAAATTGTATATGATTTGCTGATAAATTTTAAAGATTGAAATACTTAGGCCTTATAATTGGATTCCAAAGAAATTTAGTTTTTTGGAATATTTTCTATGAAATATTTATTTATTTTTCTTTTGATGAATATTTTAGTTTCATTGTATTTTATTCCATGGAATTTCTCTACAATGATTTTGATAGTTTCTTTTCATTTGTACTTTCGTAATTACTATATATTTATTATTACCACGCTGAGGCCTTAGCACTCAGAACCATTTGATCATGCATCAATTTACTTATTTTTTATTTTATAGATTTTTTTATGGAAATACTATAAATACATTGTGCAGCCTCTAAAATGTCATCACTTTCAGAATAGATTTTAAGGCATTTTAAATATCTGGAGGTTAATATCTATTTAGCATAATTTTAATGTAATTTTTATGTTTTTTTTAGGCTAAATTCACCAATAATAATCTTAAACTGATTTACTATTGACGGAAATAATGATGGAAAAAAAGATTTTATTGCTATTAATCTGCGAAAAAAATCTATTAAACAGAATCTTAATGGCCATGCTTGATTTTTAATGCAAACTTATATTATTAATTTCTTTACTTTTAATCTTTCCATTGATTTATTCAAGAAGAAAAAAAATTTTGTGTGGGCTTTTGAAGTAATATTTGAATGCTTATGAGGACCCTAATTTATAGTCAATTATTGAGACTGTATTTCTTTGCGCTTGAGATCGCCATTATATGATTATTTCGGGAGTAATTTATCGTTGACCTTCTGGAGATTAAGTTAGTTTTCGTGATTGTCTTTGTGCGGATCTTACTCCTTGATTAGAAATGAAGGTTAAAACTACATCTGCGGATATCTGAGGAATTGTAAGTCGGTTAGTAGGCATAAGACCATTCTCATATTATCATCAATATCCTTCAGTCGACCTTATTGATGAAGTTGGATCATCTTTTTTATAAAAACTTTTTCAATGGATTCAATAAATTAAATGGTCAATAGACCTTTGCTACTCAGTGACCAAAGCAAAAAAGTCAATGAATTTTCTTCTTAAATTAGAGCGTTTATATTTTATTAAGTTGTATTAATGCTGTCAATTTTTTGGCATTCCTTTAAAATTTCTTCTTCGTCATGTAAATTCAACACTACTTATCCTATATTGTTTGATTGCTAGTCTCTAAAAAGAGAATATCCATATTAGAAGGATTCTTTCAATTAGGAATTTTATTCATGTGGAACTGTGTTATCTGGAATTTTCTCTTTGTTTTCTTCCTATTCTTTTTCTTGTTGGCAGATTGAGATATTATTAACTTCATTGCCATTCTATGGTTCTTCAAATGAACTTGTTTTTTCTTCCACCACCTCCATTGATTTAATAAATTTGTATGAAATATTAACATTTTAAATATTTTAGTTAGTTTTGTTCATTTTCTTCTATAGTCAACAATTTGCTCTTTGCATACTATTTCATCTCTTTTTTCTTCATAGTGAATTACTTTATACATATTGTTTTTTTATCAAAGTATTATTGAGGATAACTGACAAAAGAGGAGAAGTATGAATGTTAAGGCCACTTTATTTTGTAGATTAATCAGATCCTTTTCGTATTTTATCGTTGCAATGGGATGCTGAAGATATTCAATGGAAACTATGATTTACAATTGACTTCAAATTGTATATATATATCAAGTGAGGTTAGTCAAAATAATTCGCATTAATATTTCAAAGATTTTATCTTTATAATCATCTTTATGATAATCATTGTTGGAGAGAATTCCATAATTCAAATGTTCCTTTTAATAAATACATTTGCAGAAATATCGATTTTTATTATTTTAGGGAGGAACTTTATAACGACTCTTTTTAAAGAGAAATTTAACTTAGTTCTGCTTTTAAGATATTCTCCAAAGCGTGTTCTGCTCGAACTGAATCCGTTTAAAGGGCAAATTATGATGTATAGTTATGATTGGTCGTGCTATCTCGGATCTCATTTCTAAGTTAAAGACATCATCTCTTTATATTCTGTCTTATATTCCCTGTGCTCCAATCATAGCTCGTAGGACATAAAATCCACAATTGTATCAAAGTACATCATGATAAATTCTCAAATTGATTCATTGTATTTTTTGAAATTGCAACTACAAGTAAAGTTTATGACATGTGGATATTTTCTTTTCTCAAGCCCACGATTAACGAGTTAGAAGTCATTCTGATTTTCGAAATCGACTAGTTTTTCAGCCAATATTGACTGATAAACAACCAATCTTTTGATTATATTATATTTATCTTTAATGCCATTAAATGATTGCAAAAAGTAAATAAAGACCAACTAGTAATACAAATCATAAAAAATAGTCCTCTATGGAGTTGAACACAATGTAACTCATTTGATCCTTTTGCTTACCGACTCTATTTCCAAGGCTCTTCTTCTGAGAAAAACAGTTCAGTTTAGTCAGTGGGCACATTGGTCGATTTTTTTAAAGCTAAGCAACTTCAGCATTTTTAGCATTGATTTTAAATTGATTTTCCAGATTGTTTCTCTTTTATTGTAATCTTTTTGATTTCCAAACTGTAATTTTAATCAAATTAGCATACGAAGCATAATTTACTTATTTTTAGATGACTTTTCTCTTTTGGGGTTTTTTACAACAATTTTTGTGATTTTTGGTAAGAACTTTGAGTGAATAATTTTACTGTATTTCCATTTTAGGCTGACTTTCTTGTATTGTTTTTTAAAGAAATATGGTCTCAGCTTAATTGTTTTATGAGTTGACTTCCATCTTGGAAGATTCGTAATCTTTTTCGTTCATCAAATTAGTATCCGCCTAATAATATTTTTTCCGCATAAATGAAATATTTCAAATTTTAAATTAAAATTGTATAAAACCGCACTATAAGGACAATTAAGAATTCGTTTATTTATCTTTTACGTGTTTGACTATCAAGGAAAAACCATTTTTGTTGCATTTATTTATATTATTTTTTAAAATAAATACGATAATAATTGTATTACTTCTAATAAACATCTTAAAGTCTTGAACGGCTGTCTTAGGAAGTATATTACCAAAGTTATTTATTATTTATATTCAATAGAAATATATTGAATTCGACTTCAACATGCCAAAATCAGATATTGAGCTATCTTTCAATACTTTTATATATCTAGGACAACAAAATGGATAAAGAGAAAATATTAATTATTTTCCAGAAGTTATTTCAGGTGATTTTCTATGCCTAAATGTATAAATTAGTCAATATCTTTTAGTATCTAATCAAGGAGCGCATTTTGATAATATTTTCCATCGATGAAAGAAGAGGAACAAAAAAATCAATATGTGGGAGTCATAAAGATTTTTCCACTTGAGGGTTCTAACAGAAAAATCGCAAAAAGCGGCATTCCGGCCATCTTTTTTGTCAGAGTCAAAAAGGGATCTGAGCCCATTTATCTGCGTTATCCAATTCTTAAAAATAAGTATCCATAAATACTATTTGCTTTCTTCGAAAGTAAAGTGATCTTAAAAGATTTAGCAGAAGTTAGTGATCAATAGCCATTAATTAAAAAGAAATCTGACAAGGTGGATCCCTTACCTAAGTAACTTTTAAAGGAAATACCTAAATAAGAAGAGAAAGAGTTAAGGGATAGGATGAAGGATAGAACTGAAAAAACAAATAATTCAAGACAAACTAAGCTTAGCTTATCTTAAAATTAATCTATGAATGAAAAACCAAGAATAGAGAAAAACTTATTAAAGATGACGAAAAAATAATCACTAGAGTATGCTATCAAACATGAATAAGACAGTCGTCTGATTTTCTCTCATTAGGAAGATAACTTTAAGCAAAATAATGTTTAAATTAAGGAGAAACCAAAGAAAATATTAGATTATGATGAAATGATTGAGGAACTTGGATTTGTAAATTTAAGTAGCCCAGCAGTGATTGTAAATCACCGTCCAAAGCCATAAAATCCTGTGTTTACTTATCGTGTGCCAGATAATCAAATAAATATAAGGGAGATTGACCGATAACCATTTTCGAGTGAACAGTTTAGATAGAGTGAAGAAAGTTAGTTTCTTTTAGATGATAGAGGAAAATAAAAACGTCGAAGAGAGAAACTTCAAAGATAGCAATAGAGGCAGCAATATAGAAACAAGGGAAAAAAAATAAAGAAGAAGAAAAAAGTAAACTGATTATATTTTCTGTTAATTATCTTTCTTCCCTTCAGTGAATGATATTGAACGTGAGTTTTAACTTTTTAGAGAACTTATTAGAACTTATCAGGATTGTCAAATCACATATTTATCAAATGAAAGTAATCGCAATGATAAAATTTAAATGAATTAGTAAGGCATAATTTAAGCTTCTCCATAAGAAGTCAAAGAATAGCAGGAAAGTTTATAGGAGGTGTCAAATATCATCCAGCCTTCGTCAATAACTCTTCCTTTGAGATATCTCAAGGAACATTGGCTCACTATATCGAGGCCACAATATTAAAGGACTTGCGGAATTTCAGCATTGGTATCAATTTGGAATTATCAATTTTCTCGACTAGGGTTAGGCACCAAAGAGCCAATTTGTATCGAACAGGCCATGCTTAAACTTAATCTCATTGGAAAAGGATCCATCGGATAGAGTTTACGAAAAAATTACAAAAAAGTCAGCTAACTGACTGAAAATGCATAGAAAACTGAAGCTAATATAAATGCCGAGTCGAATAAAAGCAATTAATCTTATTTCAATGATTCAAATCTTCGGGATTACATTAGTTCTATTGATTTCGGATATTTTACAGGAAATGATACGCTTTTAAGGTGGTACCGACTTCTTTGTCGTATATACGGTGGAAGTGGGCGGTCTTACTATTTTTATAAAATAAATTCGGACAGAAGTTTACATAAAGATGAATTTCATGCCAAAAAAGGATTGTTGGAGGGCCTGAACAAAGATAATATTTGCTTTATATACCATGCTCATGATCATTACTTCTGTCCTGTTGGATATGAATTCATTCCCAAATAATAATCGGAATCAGAAACATTTTAAACAAATCAATTAAGCGAATAAGGCAGTGAACTCTATATAATGGTGGGAGAATCATCAAAGATGTTTCCTGGAATGCATGTTTTCAAGTGGAGTGAAATTCAATTGGACTTGTCAACGTTTTGGCCGAAATATTTCAATATAAGGCGTCGAAAGGAAGGAATAAAAATTCGAGAAGGGAAATAAGATGCAGTTCCCAATACAGCGACCATAGACTGTATTATGGCTTTCTAGAAGATAAAAGATTGATAATTCCAAAATTTATTGTCAAATGTATTTTTATTAAAGTATCTTAACTCAATATTCAAACGTTTTGCCTATGACAAGTAAAACAAATTTATTTCTATCTACAAAAGTTAAACATTTGATATTGTTGGAATAATTGAAATGATTTGATGGAAATGATAATTTAAACAAATATTTTCGGTGAATTTAATAATATATATTTTGAATTAGATCATACTGATCCTTAGAGATTTATTCCTACTCTTGTCGAATCATTCTCACGAAGACTTCCTCCGAAATATGCTCCCCCTGATCTCAAATCATTTGTATTCGAACTTTTCATTGGTGATATTTAAGTAATAGATTTTTGAGGGTTTGTGAAAGAGGTTTTGCTGTATTGGTAGGAAACGTAAGAGGATGGAGGTTGACTGAGATGATATAGACTCGGCATCACTAAGGACTCTACCGAAGAGGAATTTCTTGATAACTTATTTGGTTCATCATGCTATGGAATCTGATATTTAAACTTTTGTTCAATTCTCGACTCAGGAGAATGGAAACTGAAATTATGGACAATTTAGTCATTTTCCTAGAATATTTTTAATTCAGGGGAGCAGGGAATACTACTAACTTCGTTGAAGTTAGTGATGGGCAGTGGAGATGCAGTATTGATGTTTGACTTCATTGTATCTTCTTCGATTTATTTTACGTGCGACTCTACAAATTTAGAAGCCAAAGTACTATACTGTCCTACTTTGAGGTCTTTCTGCTTTGATGTCTCTTTGTCACACCCGACTCTGCTAGTGTATATGCTCGGTGATAATTTTTCAAGAATGTTGCTGTATTCCAGTTTATTCTTTTGAACACTGCTTTTCTGATTGTTATTACTCCAGCTCTTATTAATAATCGATTCTGCTTGCGATTTCTTATAGGCTTTGGCAGTACAATTGGAGGCATCGAATATTTCAAGATTGAAGGTTTCGTTCTGAGTTCGTTTGACCATTCTCACTGATGAAAAATCATTAATGGTATACACATGAGACAATGATAGCTCACCATTTTTAAACATCCTTTAGTTGCTTTTCGTCTTATAATCGCTCACTAAGTCATCCAGCGCCAAATATTTCTTATTAAAGAAGCGAGAGTAGTGTTATTTGGTCAAACTAAAGCTATCTTACATCAGAATGGAGTTTTTAAAGGTTTTCAAACAATTTTTCACCTCTTAGCAGCTGAATCGTTTGCTGGTTTGCAGCTGAATCATGCCAACCACTATGAGCAACAGTTTAGCCGGATAATATTTAATTCTCAGCAAATTCTAAATTACCTATTGGTGTTTTTGTTCATTTATAAGACGGACTTGATCTTTTGTTTAGTAGATTGTGGAAAGGTCTTAGAGCAAGATACACTCAGCTATTGTCATTCCAATTGAAAAGTCGTCATTGCTGCAAGAAGCAGTAAAGGGGAGACTCCCTTTTTTGTTTAGATATAACGCCATTTACGAGGTTATATATAAGTTTTCTCCCGACTCATATTTGCTTTGCAAGCTTCTCTCTCCGATCCAGGAGACTTCTGTTGCTATCTTTATTGATTTATTCTACGGATTCATAAAAATATTTTCCGATCTGACATCTCCTAAAAATTTGCTGCGCTCATGCATATAACTGGCTGTGGATGTTAGTTCATGCAGCATAATCCAAATTTACTGTTCTGAATAGGGTTGATTTGAATGGCTTCTGGACTAAATGTCTTTGATCAAGGGCTATTAAAAGAAACTATAGCTAATGACTGTGACTCCGGTGGGAGTGCATATGTTTGTATTGGAATAACTGTAGTGGTGAGGGAGAAGCAAGTAATTAGCTATTTAATCAGTTATGAGTTGTGCTTCGTTGACTTTAAAGAGGCTATCCAGAAACTATTTATAACTCTTCTCCCAGTTATCGTACTATCGTTTGTCGCTAAATGGCCATTCGGCCTGAATAAAATTTTAATGATTTCCGAAAATGACTTTGCAGTTGCTGAGCATGATGTGAGGAGATGCTATTGAGTGAGTACTCTGCAGTTTTGTCTCTTTTCCTTCTATCTAAATATTGTTGCCCATCTTCTTCTTACTTTATATTTTTATTAATTTTAATGTCTAAAAATAAAACCAATAATTGCCAATGACTGAAACATCCTCATTTATCAATTGATTCCCCAAACTTTATATTTTTTTATTATCAGTATTGATTAGAAAAAGAAATAATAAAACGAAGTGCTATGAAACGATTCGTATAATTAAATTACTTTTTATGGAGTTGTATAAAGGATAACAGTCCTTTCATTGGAGTTAAAAATTAAATTTAGAATATCATTTCTTTCTCATTCTTCACTACCAGTCTTTGAAGTAGAACAATAAAAAACATAGTAAACTCTATCGGGAGATGAGTAAATTTTTGGCGAAGAAAGACAGCAAACAGTGTCGTACTCATCATTCGAAAAAGAAAGTAGGACTCAACAGCTAAATCGATATCCTCTACTCTTTTTATAATGATTACTATAGAATAAGATAGCTGGACACTCATCACCTGATAAAATAGGTCTAAGCTTGTTTATAAACAAAAGTTAACCGAGGCATCATCTCGAAGTAAAAGGAAACTGACTTTAAAAAAGTGTTATTGAATAATTTAAGATAGTTAAGATTTGAAAGTCAACCGTCTTAGAAGATAGTTGAAGAGTCAGAGAATATCCTCTAAAAAATTAAAAATGATTACTTATTGGACCAACTTATAGACGAAAAATAAATGGATGGATAACAACCCGAGGGCGAGATGTGGGGTTTTAGCATGAGATTGACATCTGGATTTCAATGAGATTAAGATGGAATTGATAGAGAATTAATTATTGTTATATTTTCATCAACATTTGCCATTCATCAATTTTATTCATTGTAAAGTTAATATATTTATGCATAGTCTTTGACTGTTCTTTCATGCCTTATGGTGAGAAAATACAAATTAAATTCACCAAATCCAACTCCTTTCAATCCAATTTATAGACAAGGAATGTTAAATAAATAGGCTTGAAGAGATTAAGCTGTAGCTGGTCGGTTTTTAAAAATAATAATCGATTTACCTTGAGTTGATTATTTCTCTCATAAGTTTATGATTTGAATTGCATGATAACAAATGTGGCGATCAGTTATTATTTGATTTGAAATGTCCACCTTTAAAAAAGAAAAAGCTCCACTCAAACCCACGCGCAAAGCCAGGAACGAACTCACAGAAGAACAAAAGCAGGAAATTAAAGAAGCCTTCGATCTATTCGACACTGATGGAGTAGGTATCTCATTAGCTATTTAGGATATATCGACGCCAAATAACTCAAAGTTGCCATGAGAGCGTTGGGTTTTGAACCAAAGAAGGAGGAAGTTAAAAAAATGATCGCTGAGGTGGATCGTGAGGGCAAGGGAGTGATATAATTTGGGGATTTTATGGAGTTAATGACTGGAAAAATAGCTGAAAGAGATCCAAGAGAGGAAATTCTTAAAGCCTTTCGTTTGTTCGATGACGATACAACTGGAAAGATTTCTCTGAAAAATCTAAAGAGGGTAGCGCGCTAACTTGGAGAGACCATGACTGATGAATAACTGCAAGAGATGGTTGACGAAGCTGACCGTGATGGAGATGGTGAAATCAATGAAGAAGAGTTCATCCGGATTATGAAAAAAACTAATCTATTTTGATATAATTATCCTCTTATCTTAAAATGCAAAGGATATTAAAGTCCTAAAAATACTCAGTGCTGAGAGATAATCAACAGCATGGAATTTAAGTTACACAAGAAAACTCATAGCTGATTGGTTCCATGAGATAATTTTCAAAATAATTTTTCTTTATGTAATATGTAAATGAAAATTTGAATCTAATTCATCTCTAATATAAAATTTAATTATTATCCAATTCCGGAAATTTTGAGTTGTGGACAATTTTGCAGTTTGTTCAATGTTATATTTATTTTGATAAACGCATATATTTA
>Ga0302268_1001343_pt1 | contig 13654 bp, 7 predicted proteins | sample III_Bog_E2_1_FD_194554 | JGI IMG/M metagenome (GOLD analysis project Ga0302268, IMG submission 194554) | Peat permafrost microbial communities from Stordalen Mire near Abisko, Sweden - III_Bog_E2_1 | ecosystem: Environmental > Terrestrial > Soil > Wetlands > Peat | place: Sweden: Abisko...
GGATTATAGATATCGTAGTACCAATTTAGGCGAGAGATTGAACAAATCTACAATAAAATATCAGTCATCAACAATCAAATCTTGGAAACATCTCTCCCTGTTTTGAAAAATCTAATGAAACAAATAAAAGAATCAAATCAAGCCGACAAAGCAGAGTACTACAAAATTAATAAGTAAATACTAACATATTTAGAGAATTGCAGAGAATTGAAATGGAAAAGCGCTCTTTATAGTACATCTTTACGAGTTGTGAAAACAGAATAGAAGAGATTGAAAAATATTTTGGTAATGCAAGCCGATAAAACCAAAGATAATCAATGCCTTCTGACTCTCGATGAGTGATGAATGATTTTTATTGTTAATTGACTTTTAAGACTTTTATGCCCAATAATCAAAACTAATTGCATTGATCCTTATTTTGCCTATATAAAGATATTCTAATTATCAAATATCATACAATTTACGCAAACAAATTTGTTTTTAATACTAACGAATCGACAGCTCTCCTCCTGATTTAGTTTAAAAGCAGAATATCAGTAAATATTAAATCTCTCTTTTAGCACTTATAATATAAAAAGTAGACACATTCAAAACATAAATACTAAAATGATTCATTAGAATATTAACAACAAATTTCCGCTTGAGTATAATTATGCCAAAAACGTGGATTCATCGGATGTGCCCAGCAATATTCACTATTTTCTTATCCTTCCTTTTAATGTGGCTTAAGCTAGACTTTAAAAATCACATAAGACCACCCCAAAGATTCTTACTTATATCGACGATAACATTTCCTTTCAGGATCTCCTTGATGAATATAAAAAAATGAATTCAGTCTTCAAAGATAAGAAGGTTCTGTTTACGACTGAATCGAGATAAATATTAAAAAACAATCAGTCAGTAAAAAGCTATAAATACAATGCTGATAAGCAAAATATCGATGGAATGATTCTATGTATACAAGATATAGAGGCAATGGATTCATAAAAACATTACAACAACTAACCCAACCAACTTTTTGGTTGGAAAGACGAAGCTTGTTTAGATGACTACAATAAAAATCAAACTAAACAAACTACCATTTGTCTATCCTGCTAAATTCCAACAATAGCGACTGAAAAAATAAATCGATATGGGAAGACATAATTTATCTATTCCTAAAAGATTATATTTATTTATCTCAATGTCTCTCGTTAATCAACGGGTGAAAGTGTAAAAACTGGCCTTGTAAATTATTTAAAAGAGTATTATGCAGTGGATCTTAAAAAAGAGCAAATTGAATCAATTAGAGCAAACAATTCTCAAGATGTTGTCGATTATAAAGGTCTAGTGGAACAGTATATTTTTGATGACAGTCGCCTCACAATAAATTTAAAAAATAAAATGATAAATTTAAAAAGAGTTAAGAATAAAAATCGGCATGTAGGAATTATGATTTATCAGGAGGATGAAACCGATCCCATTCTGTTTACATATGGGTAAATTTAACACTTGACTTTCGAACAATTTTATAGACCTTTTCTTATTTCAAGCGAATCGAAAGATAAAATATAGGCAGTCTATTGTCTTAAAATATTGGACTTTATCATCAAACCAAAGGAATCGTTAGGCAAAATTGATCACTATATCAATTATTTGAAGGAAACAACTCCTGCTATTTTAGTCGGGAAAGTAGTCAGCCAGAAAATGCTTTTTTATCAAATGATGTCTGAAATTGCAAAATAAACTTCTTTTTCTATAAGTGAACTCTCTATTCCTAAGATAGATATATCAAAAAGATAGGAATGTAGAAATCTAGCAAAGTTACGGGCCTAAAAAGCCTCCCATCAGCACCTCAAAGTATTTGAAAACCTTTAGCCCATTCTTATTTACACAAGTGGTTTGAGATACCTTAATTCAGAAAATGATTAGTAATAAGTAATTTATAGTGCTCTTAATACATTTTTAAGAAATTCAACCATTTTGTCACTTGATTCTAAGTAGTACAAAGATTGGAAATACAGATACGCCAGCATGCTCTTGAAGCATCTCAATAAGATCTAGAGATTTAATGGAAAAGTATATCGAGGCATAAGATATGACCCAAAGATAGCCATCAATTCTATTGTCACCTTCAAACAATTTACTTCCACATCAATGCTCCTGGAGAAAGCCATGACTTTTAGCGGAGTGGATATTTCGTAGCCTCCTTTTATCATCTATGAAATATAAACAGTCTCAGGAATTTCTATAAAATAGTATTCCTACTATGCCAGAGAGTAGGAAATTCTTTTGTAGCCTTTTACTGAATGTAAAGTCACCAATATTGAAACTAAAATTTTGAACAATAACAATTGGAAGATATACTATCTTAAATAAATTATAACATCAAAAACCCTTCCTGCTATATCTGCTAATTTTGTAGTTTGGGTGGATGACAAGTTAAGATAGGGTAAGAGAGTATTTTAATCGATGGCCTACTTAGAAACAACTCTTTTTATTCAACTAACCTCGACATCATAGTTAAAACATTGGCTGGAAACAAACAAAAATCTATTTACCGATAAAACCGCTAACATAGTTTTTATCACAAACATGAAGCGTTAATAAGGATATATTCGTGATGACTAAGCTGGAATAAAGGCCATCCAATAACTAAAAAAATACTCTTAAACAACTCCCATTTGTGTTTATATCGGAAATCTCCAAGAAGCCAACAACAAAATAAGCCGCCATAAAATAAACCCTAATAATATGGTTGCCACGAACAGCAGGAACGATGTAATAGGTTTTTTAGTTGAGAATCTTTTCACCAAAAAGCAAAGCATTTGAAATATGATGATTACTACCTATATCCTAATTGATTTATTAATTTCCTCATCAAGGAGAAGTCTTAAACACCAATTGCAAAGATAACCTGAATATTAAATTAAATTTTTATTATTTAATTCATTATTATTATTTTCCACCATGTCCAAGAAAGTTGCGAAGAAACCCCAGGCCGAAAAGGAAAACCCCATGCGGGAAATAAGAATATAAAAACTCGTGCTCAATATTTCAGTCGGGTAATCAGGAGATAAACTCACAAAAGGTAATTATTTACTCATCTAGCCTCTAAAGTTCTTGAAGATCTCACTGGACAAAAACCAGTCCCTTCCAGAGCTAGATTTACCATCAGAAGCTTTGGAATTAAAAGAAATGAAAAAATTGCCATGCATGTCACCGTCAGAGGAGACAAGGCTGACGAAATCCTCGAGCGCGGCCTCAAGGTTAAAGACAGAGAACTAAAGAAGAAAAACTTCTCTGATACAGGTATATAAATTGTTAGTAAGGATGTTTCGGCTTCGGCATTCAGGAGCACATTGATTTGGGTATTAAGTATGATCCCTTCACTGGTATCTTCGGAATGGATTTCTATGTGGTCCTAAAGCGCCCTGGAAGCAGAGTTGGTCTCAGAAGAAGATGCAAAACTACGATTGGAGCCAAGCACAGAATTTCTAGAGATGAAGCTATGTAATGGTTCAGAAGAAAATATGACGGTGCCATCTACAACTGATTATCGTATTTAAATCATCCCTAATTGCTATTAGAATATAGGAGATCAATCAATTTTAATATTAGTTTAATAGCTATTATTATATCCGTTGATGAAGAATGACAGTGGCTTATATAGCGAGTGGAGCAATGATTCGGTTGCCAAAATTGCTGGAAACAGTTTATTCAGCACCCTTAGTCAAAACTTAATGAGATATGAGCAACAGAATAGACTCGATAGCAAAAAGCCCAAGACTTATCGTATAAACAAGACTCAAGCTATGACTAAAAATGCAATAACCCTAACAAATGATGAAAAGGCTATTTCTGAAAATAAGGAAAACAATCTGCTCAATGAGGAGGAGCCATATCTTAATCAGCCTATATGTTATCGAAGATAAGAGAATGAGCAGGTCCTCTTCATTCCACCTCTTTGCGATTACTCAAACAAAAAAAGGATGCTCAGCCGAAAGGCGAGATCAAATCAATAGAACGGGTAGCCACAAGTACATACTCTTAAAATGAGGTAAATGAAATTTTAGAAGAAGGATAAGAAGAAATTCAAGGATAGATTTGTTGATATCTACACTGAATTGTGCGGAAACAAGGCTAATAAATGTAAAATTTCACTGAAGCAGATTGACGATATCAACAAGCAATCAAAAGAGTAGAAGATTTAAATGTTTCTAAAATTACTAAAAAGATGAAAATAAATGATATGCTCTATTTAAATAGTAATTTACTTCTATTTTGAGACTGTGTGCACTCATAATTAATTTTAGTCACTGCAAAATTATCATCTTTCATTCACTCCTTATTAGTCTCTATCAAACTAAGTCTCAAAGTGATATTTAAAATTATTGATTGAAGATGGATGTGTATCATATGTAAGGATAGGGATAGAGATAAGGCGAGTAGATGGACGGCAAGTAGGAATATCTTGAAGAAAGGTATCTGGAATATGGGGATCGATAATATCCATATAGTGAATCGGTATAAGATGGCCACAAATAAAGAGGAGATTGGGATCTGATACTTGAAAGTTCTGCCTCCAGTGCAACTTGTCTGCTTCTCCGCAAACTCTCAGAAGCAAGTTCCAGTTCTATTTATGCGACTCTTGCCTTATACCTGGCATCTGCAGCATTCTCTTCCAATTTTTTCTCACCTTCTTCATTTTTGTATTCTCTTTTCTATTCTGGTGTTTTTTAATTCTGCATATTTTAGTAATTACCTTTTAGACTGGATTTTTGGCTATAATTTCCCTCTCTTTCTCCTCCCATATCTTTCTTTCAGTTAATTGATTTTATTTCTTGACTTTGTAGGAAGCTTTTCTGTGTTTGAAGTCTAGATCAATTAATTCCTTTCGGAGAACTCTCCTTTAATCTTAGAGGGCAGTAAGTTCTTCGCTCTCCTCATTGAATTGTACTTTTTCATTTTGGATGTCCTTGAGTCTGCTTTAAATTTATTTGATTTCTGATTAAATTCCTTCCAGTTCTGCTTTGTCGTTTTTGATAGTAGAATCTCCTTCTCTTTCTCGATAAGGTTCTTCTTCTCTTTCTCGATAAGGTTCTTATTCTTCTTCTTCCTTCAAGTGAGACTATTCATAGTTTTTAAATTCAGTAGAATCAGGCTCTTTATCTTCTCCAAAGCGATATGGAGTCTACTAATAGTTGTCCTCTTCGCTCATTTCTCCTTGCAAAATAAATTTTATATAAATTAGAATTAAACAGAATAAGTAAATAAAATTATAGCGATTAGTTATGAGACATTAATATCTGGATATGTTAATTTTAAGAAGAATTCTTTAATTGAAGGAAAAAAGCTTGGCAATATGGATTCCTTTTTAATAAATTGAAGTTAGATGAAACAAAACAAAGATCAACCACTTCTAATTAAAAGAAATAATTATAATTTTTGTTCTAGGAAATCCACTAAATTAAAAGGAACAACATCTTTGTTGTTTCTGTTTGACTATTGCCAATCAAGATAGAAGTAGCTCCATTGACTATTAACGATATAGTTTTTCAGTTATTATCAATAAATGTAATAGTAGTTTTATAAATAAAATAAATTGACAATCCTTTTTCTTAAATTATTTGACTTGTATTTATATAATCAATTGGACTGTTTATCAATTTAATTTAAAAATTAAATTATGCCAAAAACAAGTAATACCCACTCACTTAGTCATAACAAATACAGTAATCCAAATAAAACTGATAGAGAACTTAAGAACTAATCATCCACCACTATTTTGCACTCAGTTAATACCTCAATCAATTTTGTAGACAAAGTGGATCATTACAATATCAGAACGAGGAATGACTATAATTATTTTAAATGCAATAGTTAACATAAGAATAAAGAACTGTCATTTAAACCATAAATTCATGAGATTCCTTATCAGTTATATCCTGATAAATGGGAACATTCATTAAAATCAAAACGAGACCACTGGTAAGAACTCATTCAAGATCATCGCAATCGCAATTACGAAAGAACTTAGAAAAAAATGAAATAATAAGAAGCAAAGCTAAAAGGGTTTAACTTTTCTCCGTCAATATCTAAATTTCACATTGAGGGAGAAACAGAGAACAAATAGAATGTTCATAATAAGCTTTACTTATAGGCTGAAAGACGTTAAAGTGAAAGACTTTAGATGTAGCGCTTGGCTCTATAAAAATAAAATGAACAGCTATAAAGATACAAATGTCAAAATTTAAATACTGATAAGTGGAAAATACTCAATAAGTAAAAGTATGACTTGTCTCCGCTCTATACTCGATTGGAAAAAGTTATCGAAGAGAAAAAGAGGAACAAAAAAATGATCGCTGAAAAAGATAAAGCATAGTTTTCATTCAAGCCTCAGATCAACTAAAATTCAAAAAAGATTGTGATGGAAAAAAAATAGATAACCAATGTGGTTGATCGACTCATTGATGAGTATAAGAAAAAGGGCAACAAAATCGAGATGCTGAAGGAAAAATATGACCTTTAATTAAGGAAAACTCTTACATTTAAGCCTGAGATCAATAATTATATGCCACAAGATGGATAAAAGACCAAATAATCCAAAATAACACCAGTCTAATATAATTTTATACCAACAATAAATCCAATTTCTACACTGTTGATGCAGGATCGACAGTTTGAGACAACAGATTAAATGTTATTTAGGATGCATAATGCTCCTGTGATGAAACGAGCTGGGAAAATAATGGAAATGGAGGCGGAGGTATATGCAGAATGTCGATTTAATCCTGAAATTAATGAAATTTCCAAACAGATGAACAGTCTTTAAACAAAGCATCATATGTGTCCCACAAAATAATGTGAAAGTCCAACTCATAAGCCAAAAATAAATGAGATCAGCCAATGCATGACCGAAGCAAAAAGAGCTAAGAGTTTAGACAACATTAAGAAAAAAATAAAATAGAAAGCTTAAACTTATAAAAAAGAAGTGTAATATTCCGAAATGCGGTAATGTTCTTTTAAGCCAAAAATAAAGGATAATAAAATAGAGAGGCAACAGCAGAAAAATAGTGAAAAAAGTCTGCAAAATGTGGCGGGTTTTAAAAAGTTTTATGAGAATATTGAAAAAGGTATGGCAAAATAGCAAAGAAAGAAAGAACTTGAATAAAAATTATTCCAGTTATAGAAAAACTATGACCGAAGAATGAATAGAATTACCAAGACAGATCATAAAGCACATCCACAAATAAATCCGTTCTTTACTGAATAACATTGATTTCTATTACTTTATATCCAATTTTGAATTTTGGTGTGAGAAACACAGAGCTTAAAATTAATATCCAATATATAATTATAACAGTAACAGTAACAGGTAAAAGACGCCATCCGATCAGTTTAATCAATTTTAAGTTAAATGTAAATATCTTATTTATTTTTTCCTTCCATTGCCGTTAATATTCTTTTAATATTTTTTAAAGATTATCATAGTCAATTTAATCATAGATAATTCTGAGATAATTTGAAGTGACTTTCTTTATTTAAATCCAGCTTGAATTGTCCTTCTAAATCTGCAGTTACTATTTTTTCTATATTGGAAACAATTATTAATGAAGTAAAAGAAAACAAAAGCTATCAACCTGGACGACATAATAATTCGTCTCAAAAATAGCTAGAAACTTACCAACAAAAGCGATTTCCCCCTCAAAGAACAGGAAATCTAAAATCTATGCTTCTTGTTGAAATCAGTTTCCCTCAGTCAACCTTTTCTTATAGAACTGGAACCTCCCATTATTGTATGCGGAGATATTCACGGACAGTATAGTGACTTGCTCAATATCATTTAAACAATCGGAGAACCTGCAGATAGAAATTATCTCTTTTTGGGAGACTATGTAGATCGGGGAAAAAAATCACTTGAATGTTATTGTCTCCTAATGGCATACCGCATTAAGTATCCACTTAATTTCTTCCTGTTGAGGGGAAATCACTAATCTAGTGAACTCAATAAAATATACGGATTTTATGACGAGTGCAAACGGAAATTCAGTGTTAAAATTTGGAAGTGTATCTCTGATACATTCAATTATCTACCTGTCGCTGCAGTCATAGCTAATCGCATATTTTGCGTTCATGGGGGACTCAGTCCTTCTCTGAAAAAATTAGAAATGTTAAATATGATTAAAAGGCCTGTCTAGACAAATGAAAACAATATAGTTTGTGATTTATTGTGGGCTGACCCAAATTTAAAGGGTGATGGATGGGACAGCAACTTTGAGAGAGGAGTTAGTTCTCTATACGGGCCTACAGTTATTGATAGCTTTCTTGAATAAAATGACTTTGATTTCATTTGCAGATCTCATCAAGTTGTCTAAGAGGGATACTAATTTTTTCATGATAGAAAGGTGCTAACCATCTTCTCTGCACCTAATTACTGCGGAGAATTTTAAAATTTTGGAGGAGTTCTCAAGATAACAAAAGATTTAGTCTGCAGTATCTAACAGTTTAAAGGAATTCTGACTAATTATCGAAGAGTTGAAAGATCAGCAACGCCTATTAATGCTCGTACTTAGAGAGGTCAAAAGTAGACACGGCATATTCGCAAGGCTACCACAGCCATCTCTAAAAATTTGATTCGAAATATGTAAGAGCATGCATAAAATTTAAAATTCAACTGTCAATTTGAGGCCCGGTAAAGCAAATCCAGAATTTGTCCTGATGATATATGAATCATTACTATCTTTCTACTGTTAGTCTTTTTGCCGTGCTAGCTATTTGCTTAAAAAAGAAAAATCGCAAAATCCTCAATATTATAATACATCATTGAGATGAAAGTTAAAAATCAATAAACTCATTTCTTATTTTTGTTATTTACTCGAGGGTACAGGCTGAAGAGTTTAAATTTAAGGAGATCCGGTGTTTTTGGGCGAAGGTTCGGGTCTTTTTGAACCAAGGCTTAAATAAATTATTTGGCCTATGGAGGAATATCGACAGGATAGTCAATCTTATGCTTATCCACCTTCATATTTCATATATTTACATTTAATATCTTTTACATTATGATGGTCTTCTGGTCACCTTAGAACGGAGCTCTGCCTGTCATTAGCTAATAGGTCAGTACTCCAATGCACCAGATGTCTACCGAAGTATCGTATGTTTTTCGCTCTAATATTTATGGTGGAGCATAATCAAACGTTCCACAATAAGTCCTTCTGGAAGTCTCTACCACAGCTGACCATCCAAAATCGCACAGTTTCGCTACTCCTTCCGAATTAATGACAATATTTTCAGGCTTGATATCTCTGTGGGCAATTGATTTTTAATGCATGTAGATAAGAGCATCGATGATATCTCTTAGATACTCTACTGCTTCTCTAGGTTTGAGATAGTTAATCTCATTAAGGTAATCAAAAAGCGTGCCTCCATTCATGTACTCCATTACGAGATAGATATCACTCTAATCATCAAAAAAACCATAAAACTTAACTATATTTGGATGATCCAAGCATGAATGCAATCGAATTTACTTGCAAAACTGCTACACCATCTTGAACTCCACCACTTTACTTTTCACCACTTTTTTCAGAGCAACCACAAATCCTGCTTCGTGGTGCCGACTTATAAATACCTATCCGAACTTACCTTTACCCAATGTTTTGCCCATCTAGAAGCCGTTTGTTATTTTTGATCTTTTCACTAATCCTTTGCTTGTCTCTAAAGCGAGTTTTTCTCTAGCCCTGTTCTCAACAATTTAATTAAGAGATTTAAATGGTTTTTTTTCTTAGTCTCCTATAGGCCCCTTCCTTATCGCCGAACTTTTACTCATATTGTCATAGGGCTTATATTTAACTGGAGTTGTCGAGTAATTAGCACTTTGATCTAATTTTTTCTCAGCCATGAATTTAACAGGCGTGCGGGAACTTGTACCTCCATGCTGAGGACCGTTTTTAAGCTTATCGTTAGGCTTTAAGAAATTAGCTGACTCTGCAGTTGGAGTCTTGCAGACAAAACTATTTTTAAAAACAATAGAATCGTTCGTTGGCTTCTTCATGTCAGGTATACTGCTACTGGATTTATTGACTGGATTGAAATGAGTCGTGTTGCGAAGACTGACAGTGAGACTAGTTGTTTGCTAAAACTTTCTCAGGACGTTTGAACAAGAACCTCTCAAAAGCTGATCAGCGGGTATTTACTATGATTTAGATTCATTGTTGTTCAAGAACTGAGGGCGCAATCTATTATCGATGATGGACGAGCTGGGATTAATGTTTGAGTTATCGATCGGCAAAAATTTCTTGCGTACCGGACTCTCAACAGTTTCAAGTTTATCATTGCTTTTAATAGGAGGTTGATTATTTTACTGTCGATGTTGTAACTGCTGGACAAACTGGGTGGGTTGTGAAAATCCTGGGTTAATGGGGTTGCGCTTCTGAAACTGTTCCTGCATCGGAAACCCATATGAGTTTCTAACGGTGTGGGAGGAGTTGCCATTAGGCTGCATTAGGTTTTGTAATAGTGTAAAATTATTACCTAAAATATGTTTTAATGCTAGATAACTATGAACAATCAACTAATAAATAAAGAAGTAAATTCAATAAATTCCATCTTTGGTATTAAAAACAGGATTAAAAATAGAGTAATATTATTTTACTTTATTAAGAACATAAATAAACATAGTCAAAGACCAAAACAGTGAGGTTAAGACTCAAATACTGTCTTTTGACATCTGTCGCAGAATAGCTCTATCCTTTGGCAGCCATCGACTACATAGGGCACCCAACAAGCTAGTCCAATCAGCAAAAACAGCGAACAGATGCAGGTAAATGCGTTGGAAGAATAGTTGGCAGTGAGTAAGGTCTGACAATGAGGACAAATTCTAGTCTTCAAAATATCTTCATCTACATTTTATGCCTAATTCATTTATAACTATCTCGTCAATGATTATTATTATAATATCTGATATACAGGCGCCTATGTATTTTTAACAGACTGTTATAATTGAAAATATATGGCAATTATGGGATGTTGAAATCACAAACACTCACGTCACTGCTGACAAAAACTTCGAGCTTGAGGGAAAGTCTAATCTCTTTGAGAAGATCTAAAGAAAGTAAAAAGTTTAGAAATTCCACCAGGTGACTAATCTCAAAAGCATAAGTTTAATAAAGCTAAAAGGCAATGGTGATTAATCATTTGGGTTCAATCCACTTGATAGCGTAATAAAAAGTCATCTGATGTTCGTGCTTTAGTTGAGCTAACACATTTTTGTATTTTTGCTTCAAGCGTCTTCGCTCAAATGCGTAGGTTTTCTCTTGATCAATACGGTTTTATTCAATACGCTTGATTAAACTTCCGTACTTCTTGGACTGTTATCGACTAAGCCGCTATTACTAAATCTGAGCCCATCTGTTAATCATTTGCTCTTTTTACCTTTAAGTTTTCTCTAACTTAATTATGAGATTATTACAAGTTGCTGCTTTTAAATCTTTAGCAAGGATAGCTCTCGAAGATCTCCTATTTTTTTGAAGTATTTCTATTTTTTTTACAGATTGATGAGCTATTTGCTTGTGCTCCTTAGAGATTGACACTTCTTTTTCAATCCCTATCTTGCCCTGTCAATCTATCTCCTCTGTTGTTCTTTGAAGGAACACATAATGTGTATCTCCTTATCTCTAAACTGCTGAAAATATTCATTCCATGCTCGTTTAAAATGAAAAATTTATTATTTGTACGCTCTTTTTATCAATCTTTTTTATTATGTTTGCTTTCTTTTTATTTAGTTTACCTACGTTTTGATAATCAATGATTTTGCTCGCTTGATCTACCTATCAAGGATATCGACCTTCGAGTATCTTTCTGTTTTCATATATTTCAATCGTTACTGTTTCAAGTATGTTCTAGTTTAATTAATCTGTACAATGACTCACGAAGCGAATACGATCGATTTACTGATACATTCTTTCCTTTTTATGTTTGGTTTGATGATAGATAAGGTTTTGCCACTTTGGGCTCAGTCAATGCTTCCTGCTGTTTTTTATTAGTAGTTTGATTTCGAGTGGCTTCCTCTGAAATAATCGTCTTGAGTCGTTCATCTAAAGGATGGTCTTCATCGCTGTCAGACATTATATGTTTCTAAATAATAGGCAAAATAAAATTTATTCTATGTCCACATAATAATTAATAGAATTTAATTGAAAGACAAAGATATGTATGAATTATCAAGTGCGTTCTATCTCAAACTAGAACTCGCTCAGCAGTCGACTAACTTGGGTGAACTCCTCACTATTTTTGCTGAATAAATTTATGATTACACGATATATAGGTGCCAGTAAGTCAACTTTTGTTCGTTACTAAAGTCAGCTCCGTCAAATAAACGCCAAAGTGATTAGCTGACCAAATCACAATTATCAACCTAAGCCTACTCAATTTGCTAGAGGAAGGATTCAATATCATCCTTATCAATATACTCTTTTTGATTGATATCCAACAAATCGTATACGGAATTGATCACATTGTCATTGTGAGGGTATGACTCCTCCCGGGTCTAGTTTATAAACCTATTGAGAGTGACGGCAATTTCTGTTAGGAATATTTCATTTTTTGAAGCCATCAGTTTGCTAAATATTGATTTGAGTATGGAACAGTTCTGTTGCTGGTTAATAAAATCTAAAAAGGACTGCTTATCAATAGAAAAGCTCATTTCCGTTAAATTCATTAAATCTTAAAGAAAATCTTAAATACTGAACTTTGCAGGCAGTTGATTGATTGCTAATGGTTTTAGATTGACTGCACTAACGAGGCTATTCGGTAGTTTTGGGCTCGCCAAATTACTGATTGGATGAGTGGAAAAAGTTTAATAATTGTTCATTGAGTACTATGCTTTATTGGTGTCGTCCCATAGGCTTGTTTTTTGGATATTTGATTAATTAATTTCTGGATAGCTTTAATCCTATTCTTATTTTCTTAACTATTCCACTGGTTATGTTTTTATTGATTCATCTTTGATGTTGTTGCGACTGAACAGGCATTATGGAGCAAATTACTGAGGCTGAATGGGAAAACATAGATTCGATTCGGTTATATCTTTTTTCTCAGATTAGTTGTTCACTGTTGACTTTTTAAGAGAACTGTCCCGGTGCTTTAGGAAATTACGACATTCGTTCAATAGTTAAGTTGGGGTAAACAAAGTTTAGTCTACTTGAGGAAGATTGGCTGTTTTAGTTGGAGGTTATTTATTCAATAGAATTACTTATCCGTCAGTAGTCTTAAATTCAGTCTATCTCAACTGATTTTTCAAACCATCTTCTAGTAAAGTTCTTACGCCCTCGTTATAATTGGTCTCATTGCAGACTCGAGCTGGTTTATAGATCCCTTCCTTGGAATTAAAGTTATTATTCTTGAATTAGTTGACAAAAGTGGCAGAAGGACATTCAGGCTGATCGATCTGAGCATTAGATTTATTGGACTCATTAAAATGTTGGTCAAAAATGCTTTCTTATTTTTAATCGTAAGCGACATTGGCGGATTTATTTGATATTTCCAGATGATTATCTTTGATTTAACTTTATTGCTGGTATTGATAAAGAACAGTTTTCGCCTTCTTTTAAAAATGCCACGGCTAAACAACCTGAGGAATCTGATTTTTTGATTTTGATTATTTCAAATCGATGTT
>Ga0302268_1001345_pt1 | contig 13644 bp, 13 predicted proteins | sample III_Bog_E2_1_FD_194554 | JGI IMG/M metagenome (GOLD analysis project Ga0302268, IMG submission 194554) | Peat permafrost microbial communities from Stordalen Mire near Abisko, Sweden - III_Bog_E2_1 | ecosystem: Environmental > Terrestrial > Soil > Wetlands > Peat | place: Sweden: Abisko...
TGATCATGACTCATATATAGAATAACACTGAAGACAGTTTAATAATAATAAACCCATCATACGAAATCTGCATCTTCGTCCATGTCCAAATCCCATTCGGCTCCGCCTTCTTCGTTCGACTCCTCATATTCTTTACAATACGTTAAGAATGTATTTTTATTGGCAGGAGGTGGGTGCACAATTTATTTTTTGATTTATGGTTTAGCCGGAGGCTTATCCTCTGGCTCTTCATAATCCTCATAGTCCTCTTCATATTCCTAATCATCATTCAAATAATCGAAGTCATCGTCGTTATTAAAGTTGGATGCGGTGGGCTTGGATGACACTGGAACTTCTTCCTTAATTTGTGTCAATCCAATTTTCAGTTTATTACGACGTGAAATGATCTTGTCAATAAAACCTAAGATTTGTGCATCTTTAACTTTGCCATTTACAAAGTATAAATAGTGCTTGTTCTTGATGTAGTTTAGCACATCGACTCGATTCGCATTTGATTTTTTAAAAATGGAATCGAGACGCATCTTGTGATGATATAATTTGCCAGTATCAATGGCTAGATACTCCATAACTGAAGCTAATAACAAACATACTTATGGTTGGAGGATCAAAATTAATTGCCAGCCTCTTCGGAGAAAAGTTATCCGAGATGGGTTTTCTTACTTCCTTCTTCGGTTGTTTTTGGCCTACTCTCGACATTGCTTATGAAAATAAAAGTTATAAATTATCTGATTTACAATAATTACTAATGTAATAACAACATCCAGCGAAGTAAGAGGAAGTCATTATCAATCAAGAATAACCTAAAAAGGAAGTGAAAATATGTTAGTATTATGTGGAGAGAAAGAAAAGGCAGTGTAAATTTGTTGCAGTTAAGGGATCCAAATTTTGTGCCTCACATTGTAGTGATTTATAGGATAAAGTGGAATGCCCCTACTAAAAGGGATTTTTTGTATCTTCTAACAAATTTGAGAAACACCTAAAGCTCTGTCCTAAACTTTTAAATCGTCGATTAGAGTAAAAAAGTGAGTGGTTTTCAAAGGATGTCAATAAGATGGATGAAAATATAGAATAGGCTCATATATAAGAAATTGCGACTCTCACTGAAGTATCGCCTGATTAAATAAGCAAGATTATAAATATTACCATCGACCTATATCTCAGAAAATTTGACGAAAAAGAAGCGATTTATTTCATTTAGAGCAGTGAAAAATAAAATATTGAAAATACAACAAATGATCATAAACAGGCTCAACTCATAACAGAAAAAGCTTTTGAGAACAAACTCATCGGGCCGTAATTTATATACGTTGAGTTTGGAGCCGGGAAGGGCATACTTTCTTTCGCCATCGCTACTAAAATATAATTGACCTTCAATAAGCACAGCAAAAACATACTTCTGGAACGATAATCAAGAAGAAATAAATTTGATAAGTATTTTCGTGATAATCCATACTTCCAACGATATAAAGGAGACGTCTCAAACTTTGACTTCAAACTTCTACCGAGAACCATGACCAAAACTGCTATATAAAAATGTAAACTTAAAACTGATCCTGAAGAAATTTAAAAGCATATTGTCCAACATGAGCTCATTGGTGTTTGCAAGCACATGTGCGGCGAAGCTCTTGATATTTCCGTCCGAGGACTACTGCAAGGCAATACCAAGGGCTGTATTCTTGCATCTTGTTGTCATCACCGCTGTAAATACAATACTTATCTTAATCCCAAGTTTTTTTAAAAATAAGGTCTTTCACCTGAATAAATTCAAATTCTCTTCAAGATGTCGAGCTGGGGCACCAAATCACATAAGTTTGATCCTCTCCCCTATACTATCTTTGCTCATTTAAAATCCAAAGGATACGAATTGCTCCTTCCTTAATAAAAAATTCTGATCGGCCGTATGCTAAAAAGATTAATCGATGTGGGACGGGCTGAATTCCTGGAAGGGCGGCTTTATCGTTACTGTTCCGATCAGTTAACTCCATAAAACTATGTAATAATTAGCCGCAGCTGATATTTGTGATTAAATATCTTTTTTATTTGGTAATATAAATGCAAACTCAACAAAGAAATAAAATTATTGAAAAGAATAAAACTCAGAAGAATCCGGCAACTGAAAGACATTTTGCGGAGAAAGAAGAGAAGGAGGCCAGCAGCAGCTGCATTGATATGAATTTTCATGCCATTTAAACAGGTTTGACCAAAAATGCAGATTGCCGTTCCAGTAGAATATCAACTTGCTTATAAAAACATATAGAATATCTTGAAAAGAAACTAACAGACGCGGAGGCATAGACCAATAAAGCAAAATTATATTCAGAGATATTAGAAACAAAATTGGATGAGAAATGTGAGTAAAATGATACATTGCTGAGCAAGGTGGGAGAGAATTAAAAGGCAGTGAAGTAACTATTGTTTAAATACGAAATGCTGCTGTCAGATCATTAAAATTTGAAATTAAAACATAAGATGGAAAGACTTCATCGTTAAATTAATGAGCAGAAAGAAACACAAAGTCAAATATCGCTGAAAAATAGACAGCTTAAACAAGGAAAATATTCTGATAACTTTTTGCCATCGCCTTTTGATTCACCAAATAAAACTTTCGAACAAAAAACGGAAAAGAATGAGTTAATTTTGGATAATTTATCAAATCCCAGTTTGGAGAAAAGTATGAAAAGTTCGCCTAAATAAAAGAATCCGATTAATAGTCATTTGGTGGACGAATATCAAAGGCTAAAGCAGTAAAGAGTAAAAAAATAAAAATAGATATCTCAACTAAGGGCGCAAAATTGTGCATTAAAATTGGAATTGGATGCCAGAAACAAATAAAACATTAAATTACTTTCTGAACGCTCGAATAAATCAGTGTCCTTGAGCAATTAACTTATAAAGTGGAAAGGAAAAGTTTAGGTATAAAGACAATAAAACAAAATGCTATTCAACAAGCTCAAATAGACTTAAATGAAAATGATTTAACTTTCGTAGCTCGTTAAAAATGGCACAAATATTGACTATATTGAAATGAGTGATATTAGAAGGATAATTGAAGATGGAAAGAATAAGCACTATCCATAAAGCAACAATATGGATGTAAATATCATTAAATATGAAAAAGATTGTCAAACTTAGGAGATTATAAACCCCGAATTGCAAGAAACATAAAAAATGCAGCAATATATTATTAAAATTGCTTCATTAAAATCAGAACTCCTTGAACGAACCAAGCAATACAACAAAAGAGAGGAGTAATACCGCAACAAGTTTGGTTCAGAACTACGCAAATGCACTGAACTGATGGAATGCTACAGGTCTAGAGCAGAAAGCTTCACCTAAGATATCATTTAACAAAAGGAATGGAGGCTCACCAAGTCAGGCATTCTAGATAACGATGAGTTAAATAATTAAATGATATAGGAATCAACACAAAAGCAATTTAAAGATGCCTAAGTTTAATGCCTGTTAATTCCTTCCGATATTTTATAGGAAAGATAGTATATCTTATAAAAAGCAAAGATATTTATCGATTTTAACGAGTAGCAGAAAAATATTATTGATAAGCTCACCATCTAAAAAATGCAATTGAAAGAATAAATATCTCAGGAGCAAAACTTTAAGATTACGATGCTTGAAAAAGAGCGGAATAATTTCAGCAATATATACAGTGAACTAAGGAAAAACTACGACAAATTAGAGGTAGACTTCCAAAAAGAAATACATAGACTAAAAGAGCAGGCTGTTGATAAAGAAAATCAACTCAATAATTTGACCCTTGAATTGGAAGTGTTAAGCAGCTAAATGAGCTTGCTTAAGGAAAGAATAGCTTACTATTAGCATAAAGTAGGTGAATACTAAAAATAAATTGAAAAGTATCAATTAAAATTGGAGATTTGCAACTAACAAATTGATGCTCTCAGATAGAACCCCTGATAACATGGCAAAATATGCTATTTATATGCTACTTTATTCATAGTATAACAGATATCATAGAGAATCAATTTTAGGGAACTGATTTGAACTATTTGGAAAGGCCTATGACTCCACAAGCAACTCGAGGACCAGAATTGCCTGTTTTCAAAGATTCAGGATGATTAGTTTGGCCTAAATCATCCTCGTTTGCGTGGACAACAACAGATCTTCCAATTATGGAATATTATCCATAAAGTGTGGCAAGTTTATCGCTAAAGCAAACGGAAACATCTCCTGAGCTGTCTGCGGTCAAATTGCCTAAATCTCCAATATGTCTAACTTCGCTAAAAGGTCCTCCATGATTTTGATGGGTCGGATTATAGTGAGGTCCTGCCGTTGTGCACCCTTCTGTGAGATCTCCAAATTAATGAATATGAATACCATGTTTTCCATTTGGGCTTAGACCTTTAATAGTGCATGCGATATTGGTGGGTTTATTGATGTTTTCCTGACTAAAGGATACAATTCCTCTCACATTGGAGTTATGAGGATAAAGAATACAGATTGCATGCCTTCTGGTATCAGGAGGTGGAATTTGAGTTTAATCCAGGAGAAGAGTGGAAAAGGAAGTAGCTGCCAACAGAGTGACGACTTTCCGAAACATTATTAATATAATTGTAGATGAGTATTTTGAAATATTTTAGAATTGAGGACAATTAAAGAGCCTGTGATAATTGAGATCAATAAAATGAGTTTGCAAAAGATTATTTACAAGAATGATAATACTGAAAGATAATTACTATCTATTCGAAAGGGAGAATTTATATTTTATCATTTGCCATTATTGATTTGTTGAATATAAGAATCTATGCTTTTTGACAATTAGGCCTGGTTCGAAGGATGAAATTTAAAGGAATAATATAAATGATTTGATTATATACATTATCAGAGAGAGAGGACAGCTGGCCTCCTTCCTTGTAAAAATTATTGTAGGTCCTAAATAATTGGCTCAAAAAATCCTCCACTTCCATTGTTTGTATCATTACTATCATTATTTCTGTTATTTTTATTTTTAAGTGACTTTTGTTCGTCTTTCGTACTCTTATTTTCCTTTTCAGAAGATTTTTTTGGTCCATTTTCATTCTTTGATTCCGGAGTAGAGGTGGGATAAATTGAAAACTCTTCTTAAATTTGAAGGGAATGAGAAAATTAAGATCTAATGAGCGATGTCCTATCTACTATTGATTGAAAAAAAGCTGTAATTTTGATAAAATTGAGCATGCTAATAACAATTATTTATTATGTTGAAAATTTATAAAGCCTTATTTGATTTATCCATATTATTCATTAATATATGTACCCTTTAAATATAGTTATTTTAAATTATTTTCTTTATTCTGGCCTTTGCAAATATTACTCTTTCCATAAAATAAGATTTTTTTATCCATTAAATAGTCGATTCAAATATAGTCATTTTACAATATCTATTAATTATCAATCTATTATGAAGAGTAATAAATTAAAGCAAGAATTCACTCCTTATGATCTATATGTTATTAAAAAATTACAGGGGGTCGGAGAGGACCTTTTTTTGAATTTTAAAGAGTTTGAAGGGAAAAAAATGAAATATTAGAGGCAAGGCAAATAAGAATTCTTTGGAATGTATATATAATATAAATCAGAAAGAATTTCCATCAATGGATATCGAACCTTAACAACAAAAATACAACTGGGATACAGTTTTCTCGTCCATTGACTCTTCTACAGCCTCTTTCCTCCAACATCAAAAAGTAATACTGGAAAACTCATTCGCGAGTCATCCCAATCAGTCCTATTATAATCTAAAGCTCACACTCGTCAACAATCATCTCCTTCTATCACTTCCCTTCTCTAACCCAGGATAGCCTTTGGCAGCAGCTGGACTATCATTTGATCTAAAATTCGAGATCATCTATTATTAAACCGTACATACAATTTTATTTAGATGAACCTTCGTTCATAAAAAATTGGAATCAGGCTATTTTATGATGATTAGCACAGTTTCTCGTTTTTTTCGGGAAGTGCTGCAATCATAGATGCGTGGGTGTGCTGCCTTTCTCGCAAACTCAATCAAAAGGGTTTTCATTAGATGTTCAAACCCTTCAAAAAACTTGGTAAGGGAAATTTTGCTACTGTTTATGAGGTGGATCGACTTACAGATGGAAAAAAATTTGCAGTGAAAGCCTTTTCAAAGCAAGCAGCTTTCAGTGCCAAAAATGGTAAAGAAAGCCTGATTAATTAACTGAATATAATGCGTGAACTAAATGAGGAGAGCCATTCTAATATTTTAAAATTGTAAGGTGTATACTAGTCTGACAACTCTATCTATGTTGTTTTAGAGTTGTTGACAGGAGGACAGCTTTTTCATCGCATTCAATCATATGGTTGTAACTTCGCAGCATAAGAGGTGAAGGAATTCATGCTGGGTCTCTTGAAAGGGATAAACCATATGCACGCGGCCCGTATCATGCACCGCGACCTTAAACCTGAAAATATCATGCTAAGATCAACTGACTCAATGGTGCCTGTTATTGTTGACTTCGGACTTGCAACCAATGCTGATGTTGAAAAATATCTTTTCTTTCGCTGTGGCACACCTGGATATGTAGCTCCAGAAATCATTTGCCTCAACGAAAGCAGACACATAGAACCTGAATGTGACATCTTCTCGGCCGGAGTCATTTTTCATATCTTATTAACACGCAAGCCTCTCTTTGAGGGGGCCAAATACTAATAGGTTTACAAGAAAAACAAGGAGATGAAAATAGATTTTGAAGCTTAAAAATATCAAAACCTAAATCCTCAAGCTTTTGACCTGTTAAAAAAGATGTTGGTGGCAAATCCTAAAAACAGAATTAGCGCTACTGAAGCTCTAAAGCATCCTTTCTTGCAGAATGATTTGGGGAAGGAGTCGAGTGTAAAAGTTGGTTCTCCCTGTTTGACAGCTGCAAGTAAAAGAGTCTATCACATTTTCAGCAAGAAGTGAGCGAACTAATTGATATTTATATCTACTGCATTCTTTTTGACTCAAATGCAAGCATAAATAATTCTTTTTTTGATTAACTTTTCATCATCTTCAAGTTATTGTTGCTTTTAGTTTGGAATTGTATCGTATCTTTTGCTCATTCTATAAATCATATTATTTTATATTATTTAGTCATAAATCTATTTATGAAATCCTTGATCTTGCTTCTTCTAGTAGGCTTAGCTTTCTCCAGCAGAATCCTCAATGAGAAATACTCAAGTATTCTCCACGGATAGACTCCCCTGACAGATTAAATTGCTCACTCTATCTACTCGGACTTTACAAGTTATTTTGAAGGCAAGTCATTTTATAGGTTTAAAATTTTCCACACTCAATTGCAAGAGATAATCAATCACAACAAAAAGCAACTCTCCTGGGAAAAAGGAATCAACGAATTTTCGGACATGACCTATCAAGAGATAAGAAGCAAAAGGTTGGTTACTGCTCCTCAGGAATGCTCGGCTACACATAATCTTAAAGTAGTAGCTAAGAAGGAGAGCAACCTGAGACTTCCTGATTATTTTGATTGGACCAACTATGGAGTTGTTACTCCAATCAAAAAGCAAGGAGATTGTGGATCGTGCTGGACCTTTTCCACCGTAGGTACACTATAAGCTCACTGGAACATCAAGAAATTAGGAAACAATGTGGATTTCTCTGAACAACAGTTGGTTGATTGCGCTGGTAATTTCAATAATTATGGTTGCGATGGAGGACTTCCTTCTCAAGCTTTTGAGTATATTAGATTTGCTAAAGGCATCTAGACCTAATCCACTTATCCTTACTTTGCCAAGGACATGCCTTGCGTCTATAACCCAAGCAGAGCGGTAGGATATGTGAAATTTGGAAGCTTTAACATTACAGAAAATGACTAAAATGAACTTGCTGAAAGACTCTACAACGTTGGTCCCCAGGCAGTATCCTACGATTGCTAAGATGATTTCTTTGCTTACAAATCTGGAATCTATCGCTCAGATGATTGTGGAACAACAACCGATGACGTCAGTCATGCAACTGTTTTGACTGGCTATGGATCATAAAATGGTCTTAAATACTGGAGAATTAAGAATTCTTGGGGGCCTGCATGGGGAGAAGAAGGATATTTCAAAATTGAACGAGGAGTAAATATGTGCGCGATTGCACAGTGTAACTCCTATCCTCTGATTGATTAAAATAGTCTCAATGGTCTTTAGTCAGTCTAAGCAGCCAAACAATGATTCCTCATATCATGAATAAATAATCTTTATGTTCCTACCGAAAAATTCGATAGGTTAGTACAATCCATATAAAATTGATGAAATAAATGCAAAAGGGAAAAGTTAATTCAATCGTACCGGCCTCTATCTCGTTATCTTCTACGAGGAGGTGCTTCTTAGTAATGAGAAGGATTGATTGCCCCCATGTAATCATCTCTTCCATATCTATTTCTAAAATTGTTATAGTCTTCTTTGCCTCTTGCAAATTTTTAATCTTCATAATTTTATTATCTTGGAGGTGATCTCCTTTTCTTGTTGTATTTATCATCTCGTTCATATTGATCATCCTTTTGATTTCTTACTTATCGATTGTCTCTATATTCTTATTGAATTCTCTCGTTTTATCGATCATCTCGATATCTTCTTTATTTTCTCTCTCTATCCCTGTTCATGCCATTTGGATCATATCTATCCCTTTCCCTTCTCTAATCTCTCTCCGATCTATTCCTTCCTCTATCTTCTATTTAATGCCTATAGTTTCTTTCGTGCACACCACTCAGCGGTAAAATTCCTCCTTCAGGTCGACTCAGGTATCTTTTTTCTTCCCTTTTCAAGCTTTCCTAATCATCTCTCCTATTATAATTGCGTGATTGCTTATTCTATTAATGCCAATTTCTGTCATAAAGGGGTTATTTTATAGTTGGAACATCTTCTTATTTTCTTTCCTCGAACCTTCTATGCTTAGGCCGAAGGGAGGGATGCAGATTTAAAACAGGAGTTTAATATTTTGTTTTGAGGGGCACGCTTTGATTCATTAAGTTTTGAATTTCAACCACATTTTTTGGCTAAAAATCCTCAATGTAATGTTTTTCCTCTTTATTTTTAGGATATTGACGCTAGATATGCTGACGAGAGGGACTTTCAAATATATTTTCCTTAGTCTCTTCATGTTTGATAATTCGTGCATTATATCTTTGAATTGGGCGGTCCTCCTCACTCTTTTTTTATTACTTTTTCTCTTCTTTGGATTAACTTTAAATATCTTTTCTGTATTTATATTTTTATTATGAATTTTAACCGCATGATGAACACCCCAAAATAATCCAAATTAAAAACGAACAGGCGAAGACACTGCTTGCAATGATAAGCAAAATGAGAAGTTGACTATTATTTTTGGTTGGACTGCAACTATCCATTTCAATAATAAATGATACATAATATGCGACTGGGATGAACGAAGCAAGCAGCATCAGACTAATCAGAAAATATAGAAAATACCTAGTTTTTTTAGTAATTCCATTCTGAGTTTAATCGTCATCATTTTTGCATTTTCTTATAGTCCATACCATCATAATTATAAAAACCAAGCATGAAGAAAAGGCAGTCACTACGCTGGCTATAAAAATAAGCTCAATTATTAAAGTTAGATTCGAGTATTTAATGAGATTGTAGCTATTACTGCAGGTTCCTAACACTATGGGTGAACCACCATCAAATCCGATATATCCCCAAATAGAAAGTAATACCACCGTTGAAACTGCAGCTGCGAGTGTTATTATCTCTAATAAAAAGAGGAAGCATAGTTTTGATTTCGATATCCCTTTTGAAGTTTCCTATTACATAGGTCCAAATCAATCGTTAATAAAATGTATAAATAAGAATGAAGATTCCTACCTTTCATTAGATAACTCTAATTTTAAAGAATGTTTGCTTGAATTTTGAGGTAATGTAAATAAGCTTCTTGAATATTAAAATTACCAAATAGATCGAATTATTACAATTGTTTAAGCCAAATAGTGATAAATGATCAAATGGTTTTTTCCTCAACTATAAGTTCGACAGTATCATCATCCATAATAATCCATAATTGTTCAAATGGTTCATATTTTTCTATTGTTTTCCTCAACTTGAGGGAAGCATATGTTAAATTGTCAATGTCCCTCTTCAATTATAGTATTTTTACACTTTGCATTTCTTTTTCTTGACTGATTGTATTGATTAAATTTACATTTTGTAAAAGCTAGCCTTAAAATTCTTTGATTTGATCAAGTAACTTACCTTTACCTTCTTTTAAACTTTAAATTTTGGCAGACAGTTGTTTTACCTGTTGTTAGTGCTATTTACTTTAATTTTCATATTTTGCTGTTAAAGCACTCATATTTGAGTTGAGAGTAGAAATGATAACAGTATCTTCAACTTTAAATCTCTAATATTCTTAAACTAAAATGTTGTAAGCAGTTTTGATGTTTGTTAATTATTGGTTCTTGTGGTTGATCTGTTGAAGCATTGTTTGATTGAATTGGTTGATATGCATTTTCAAGCGTTAATTTTCTTTGTAAAGTTAATATTTATCTCTAATATACTGTTAGATATTGTTGTTGAAGATATTGTTTCTCTAATTTAATTCTTTGTTTTTCTTTGCTTCTTCATTAAATTATATATATATTTATTGTTACTTTTAAATTAGATTTTCTATTTTCTATAGATTCCTTTCATTTTCAGCTTCATATACCGTTTTCAACTTGTTTATTTATTCATTTTGTTACTTTTTTTATACATTCAGCCTTACTATTGTATCCCTTAACACCTGGTTTGAATGCAAAAGTTTATCATTCTCAGACTATATTGTTGCATTAATGCTCTATATTTCCTCAAAGAAAGTATAGTGCAGTTCACTAACGTCCTTTAGTTCTGTTATTTACTGGATTTTATAAGCCATAAAACTATCTATTTACGCATCTTATAGTTTATCTGTCTGCTCACATCTGCTAATATCAGCTTTTATTTCTTTATTTTATAAGTCCATGTTCTCTTTCTCCTACACTTTTGAATAAACTTAAGTCGATATTTTTTAAACTATTACTTTTAGCTGCTTTATTTATTCTGTTTTTTCATTTATTACAGATTTAGCACGCGCTAAGTCTTTGTTTAAATCAATTACCTTAAAAACAAGATCAGCAGGCTCTTAACTGATATTTAGGACGCTCTTAATTTCCTATAAAGCTTTTTTGTTTTCGTAATAACGCTTATAAAATTTGAAGAGATATTCTTCAGAGGGCTATAATTACCCAGTATTCTGAATAATCCTCTCAATTTCATAAAAATTGGTTGTTTCATCTGATATCTTCATCAACTGCAAAAACAAAAATTAATTTTTTTAGCATATTGATAATCTTTCATAAGCAGTCTCCATTTTTTGGAAGAGGATATCGAATTGGTCCATAATTTGATCATACTTGTGGTACATTTCTCTTGTATATGAAGTATATTCATCAGGATATTTCAATTTGGGAACTTTGCTTTCAAATCTTTCAAGAATACTCCCAAACAAACTTTCAGAAAATTCAATTGCCATTCGTCGATAATCAAACATCCTTTTTGCTATAAAGTTAGAGCAAGGTATTTAATAATTAGTTATATATTCAGGGTTATATGCTTCGCAATTAAGAAGCATGAAGTGACAAGAATAGCTTTTAAAAGATCATAAAATATCTGAGTAATTATAAGAAAATGATCCTATTGAATCCTCCTTGAATGAAATAATGCATTTTTTAAGTCATCTTTATTTTTTACATTCATTAACTCTTTATTTGACTTTTCTTTTGTAATTAATTTCATTTTGCCGAAAAGTTAATGAAAGCTACTTCAGGAGCACACCAAAGTTTATCGATAATTTAATCGTAAATGACAGTAGATTATATTAAAATTAAATGAGACAACCTCTCAAATCGAAATCCATTTAAATAAATGGAGTATACTAATAAATTAATTTTTGAAGAAGGATTTTTTGATAAAATAATCTTTTTAATGAATAAGTATTTTTAATAATTTAGAGAACTCATTTAGATCATTTCAGAGATAAGATGCGATGAATTTCTTCCAGATGAATCTTTCTAGATTTTGATTGAATTTTAACAGTGTTGTAGAGGTAAGGAAAATGAGAGTATTGAAGATATCTCTTCCCTAATATCCTAAATATCTTTGCTGTTTAAGCCTATTTACTGTTAATTCTGTCAACACTCCTCGAGGATGTTTAGGTGGAGATGGGTCCAGTCCAAAATTTTATCAATCTGGTAATGCGAGTGTATGATTTCAACTTTTGGCATTTATCTCTAAAAATTTTATAGAACTCACTGATTTTAATGTTCATATTATTTGATTAAATAATTTTGAAAATGAGGTCTTTCACTGTTGTTTATGTTTTCACAAAATTAATCATCATTCGAAAGATGTTAGAACAAATGTTTCTTCCAAATTTCTGTTTGATTTCAACCTTAGTTTTTGATTTTTTTTTCTGTTTTTCAGAATTTATGGTCTTTTTGGTTTTAATCACTCTTTCTTTTTATTGATTTTATATCAGTGAGAAATTCTCCTGCTAAGCAGTAGCAATGGGAATTTCATCTTTTTTGTCAATTTGAGTGTCATTTAAGATTGCAGGCTCGTTTTGAAGCAAGACATTTGATTGTTCGAAATAACATAAAGATGGTGGAATAAATAGAAAGTTTGGGTATGAAAAATTGTAAAACATGGCCATTTAAGATTAAATTGAGCTGATTTCAGGTAAATAAGAATACATTGTGCAAGATTTGTATTTATTATAATGGTGGATATTAATATGATGGAACTTAACATAAGAAAAACAATATTCAGTTTATTTCTAAAAATGATTTTAGACTCATATTGACGGATAAGGACCCTAGAATACTCGTTCATTAGAGCATTTGTATGTAATTTAGTCAAATAAACCAATTGTATTATTTTCATTTTCCTAATGAATGATTTATAATTTACAAATAAAATAAGATACAAAATATGAACGAAAGATAAAATAGAACTGCATTTGAATGTGATAGGTATTAAATTTTCACTCTTTCCTATCTCAATAGCAGGTTTATAATAAAAATGTATTCGTAGGGAACGATTGGCAAAGGTATCCTACATTTATTTTGTTTTGATTAATAATTCAATATTAATAAATGACAAGTTTTATGAATTTGTACAAAAGATAGATAGTTTCATATATCTTTTGTTTTAAATATTTTTTTGCATTCATGCTTGCTATGCTGCTGTTTGAATTGACTATTTTTAAACATTCTCGCAGAAAACACAAAAAATATTCAATGTTTGAATATTGAGTCGATGAACATGTTTTTTGATTTCAAGAAGTTAGATAACTATCTGTTATTGGTTGGCAATTTAAACTATATTTCGGGAATTAATATATTTAATGAATATTTTTCTTTCCTTAATTTCATGGATCTAAACAAGGATTGATCTAAATTAAATAATCAATTAATTGACAACCTGGTATTTGGAATCAAAGATGATAAAATTGAAAAAATCTAATTTATTTTACTGAAATTGAATAATTACCTAATCATTTAATTTAAAATGATTAATTATATTAAATCAATTTCAATAACTTCATACACCAAATCTTTGAAAATTAAATATGCGGGGTTGGGGTTGGGGTTG
>Ga0302268_1001348_pt1 | contig 13635 bp, 12 predicted proteins | sample III_Bog_E2_1_FD_194554 | JGI IMG/M metagenome (GOLD analysis project Ga0302268, IMG submission 194554) | Peat permafrost microbial communities from Stordalen Mire near Abisko, Sweden - III_Bog_E2_1 | ecosystem: Environmental > Terrestrial > Soil > Wetlands > Peat | place: Sweden: Abisko...
TGAAGGAGTATTTTACAAATAAAAATATTGCGATAGCAGCAGTGATAATATTGATAATAATATTAATTAAGATCAATATAACTAGACACGAATCATTTGATGCAAAGAAGAGTACAAAGGTATTTAAATATAATTCTGGGAACAAACATGTAATTAAGCCATCAGAGCAGAAAGTTCAAAATATGGATAATTCACAGGAACATGTTATAAATTCCCCAGAAACAAAAAATGAGGTTCATCATTATTATCATTATGATAAGAAAGACAAAAAGAAGAATAATAATAATTATGATGATGAATATGATGATTATGGTGGTTACAATAGAAGAAATAGGAATAGACGTAATGATTCATGGTATACTTGGTATGATAGATTTTATGATTATCCTTGGAATTCTTTTTGGGATTATCCAATGTATAATCCCTATGTACCAACATTAGAGAATGTTGCAATTCCCACTCAGATAATTCAGACACCACCAGTTCAAAATCAAGTGCCAAATCCGGTATCAAATCAACAGAATGAGGAACAATATATGTATAGACATCATTCAATAAATTATACAGCAATAATAACAATGTTTATGGCAGTATTATTGATTGGATTTATTGCTTTTATGGCCTTGAGAAAATGATAAGACACTTCGTGTGTTTCACTTTGGAGCAAAGTGACTCGGTTTCCTCGAAACTTTGGAGCAAAGTGACTCGGTTTCCTCGAAACATTGGTCAGCCTCATTTCATTCGCAATCAAATATTTGCTGGCGATTAAAATGATCAGTATGCTAGCCAGCATATTATTGTGTAAAAGAGATTAAATGTTGTAATGGCTAGCATACTGATCATTTTAATCGCCGTCATAATATTAAAGATAATAATTAAAAGTTAATAATGAAATATTTGTGGGCGATTAAAATGATCTACACACTAACCATTATATTATTGGGTAAAAAAGATTAAATATTGTACTGGCTAGTATAATGATCTGAACAATTGCTGTCATAATATTAAAGATAATAATTGAAAGGTAATAATTTGGATATAATATGAAGAATTTGATGGTTATGATGGCAAAGACAAAAGATAATAAGATATTATAATAATGATGGAAATATAAAAAATATATATAATATTTATATATAAATGAGTATTGAATTAACTGAGAATCATTGCGTATTAATAATAATTGCGATAGTAATATTGATTGTGATATTTAAGAGATCAAAAAAGAGTGAAGGATATTATCCAATTCCAGAATATCCATATCCAATAAGAAATTGGAATGACAATAGAGGAACAAAAAAATGGTCACCATATTGGTATTTTGAAGAAGAATATAAAGCACCAAAAGTTTTAAGTAACTGGACTCCATTATGGGATTCTGATTTTGCGAATGGTGCATATATTCACGAGGCAATTCCAACAGTTGTTCCATATCAACCAAGTACAGGAGCAGCACAAAAGGAGAAATTAACAACTGAGTATAAATTTCAGAATCCTTTGTAATTTTTTAGTAAAAAAATTGAATAATTAAATATATGATGGTAATATTGTTATATATTTAATTAAAATGAATAATTTAGAGAATAAAATTTTAGATGAGAGTAACATTGATGTAATAAGAATGAATCAACCAACAATAAACATTAACATGTTAGGTCATGTAAGTAATGGAAAGAGTTCACTAACTTACCAATTAACACAGACAAAAACGCAGAGATATTCAACTGAACAGCAAAGAAACATAACAATAAAGTTAGGATATGCAAATGCCAAGATATTTAAATGTGATATTTGTCCAGCACCTGAATGTTACAAATCATATGCGAGTGACAAAATGGAAGCAAAATGTCTTTATTGTGATTTACCGATGAAATTAATGAAACATGTAAGTTTTGTTGATTCTCCTGGGCATTATGAGTTAATGCATGTAATGTTAAATGGAACATCTGTAGCTCATTCAACAATTATAGTGGAATCAGTGAGTAATTTGATGATACCAGCTCCACAAACAAAGGAACACATTGAGGCAGCAAATATTATAAAATTGCCAAATGTAATGGTATGTATGAATAAGATAGATTTAGTGGACAAATCTGTAGCAGAGAAGAGAATAGTGATGTTAAGGAATGCATTAAAGGATACTATTGCGGAGAATTCACCAATAGTGCCAATAAGTGCAAATTTTGATATAAACATAGATGTTGTATCTCAATATATTTGTGAGAATATACCGGAACCGGAGAAGGATTTAGTATCAAGTGTGAAGATGATAATAACAAGATCATTTAATATTAACAAACCGAATACACTGGTGAAGAATATAAAGGGAGGTGTGATTGGTGGATCAATTATAAGGGGATTATTGAGACTTGGTGACAAAGTGAAGATATTGCCAGGTATAATTAAGAATAAGGATAACAAATGGAATTATTATCCATTGATAGCTCATGTTTTATCGATAAATTCTGAGAATAATAAATTACAGTGTGCAGTTCCTGGCGGATTAATAGGAGTAGAGACAACATTAGATTCTGCGGTGACGGCAAGTGATAGAATAATTGGGAGTGTGTTGGAGAAGTTTGATGATAATTCTGATAACAAAGTATATGATACAATATATGTATTATTAGAGTTGAAGGCAAGTTATGATAAAGATATATCAAATGAGAAGAAAATAATAATAAATCACAATGGATGTGATATATTATGTGAATTGATAAAATGTAAGTTTCATAAGAAATTGGGAGGATTAGCGGTGGAGTTGAGATTAATGGATAGACCAATATATGCAACTCCGAATGATTATATAACAATAAATAGGATAACATCGAATAGTAATTCATATTCCGAGAAGAAATATAGTATAGAATTAATTGGGAGAGGAAAGATTATAGATGGTGAGGTTGGTATATTAATAGATAATTTTGTGAGTGAGGATTTGTAATTTTTTTATGTGAATTATATTATAGAATGAGTCAATCTTTAGATAACTTTTTGGGTCAAGAATTAGAAATTTTGAGATCCTATGGATGGAAAAAAGATAAAAAAGATGAAAGAGATTTAGTGCATAACTTTTCTATTTCAAAGGATATAGGAACAGTGACATCAGTGGATTTGCGCAGTCAATGTCCTCCAGTATACAATCAACTTGCACTTGGAAGTTGTACGGCAAATGCAATTTGCGGAGCATATGAATTTGATCAAATGAAGCAAGGGCAACAAATAAATCAATTTGCTCCATCAAGACTTTTTTTATATTATAATGAGAGATCACTAGAGGGAACTGTAAATGCTGATGATGGAGCACAAATTAGAGATGGTATTAAATCAATAAATACTACTGGATTATGCAGTGAGTCATCATGGCCATATGACATAACACGATTTGCTGCGAAACCATCAGATGCATGTTATGCAGAGGCATTAAATCATCATTCAGTTGCATATAAACAAGTATTACAAACAGAGGAACAGATAAAGCAATGTTTGATATCAGGTTATCCGATAGTATTTGGGATAACAGTTTATTCAAGTTTTGAATCACAAGCAGTTGCAAAAACGGGAATAGTTCCAATGCCAAAACTTGGGGATAAGATATTAGGAGGACATGCAATTATGATAGTAGGATTTGATGATGCTACGAGACTATTTTGGGTTAGAAACAGTTGGGGTGCAATGTGGGGAATTGGAGGATATTGTAAAATGCCATATGAGTATATTTTAAGTTCAAGTCATGCATCTGATTTTTGGACAATATCATCAATAATTAACACCAATGTAATTCCAAGTAATGTACCTATCGCAAATTCAAATGATAATCCGGTAGTAACACCTAATACACCAATAATTCATCATAATGCACCAATAATTCATCATAATGCACCAATAGTGTCACCAAGTGATGAATCCAATACTCCAGTGAAACCGCACATTATTATAAAACCACACATTGTTCATCCGAATACTCATGTTATTAAGAAATAAATGATTATAAAGAAGTTGAATATTTATTAATATTAAATAAATATTTACCATAAGTTAATATATAATGAAGAATATTGCAATATCAATATTAATAATAATTATTCTTTTGATTGCATACTATTTGTGTGCATATAAAAAAGAGGGTTTTAGTGTAATAATTGGAGATAGTATTACAAGAGACGTTAAAAAGATAAATTTGAGAACATTTTTTAAATTTATTGATAAGTACATGATTCATGACATAGATGAAAAGCATCAGATGAGTTATTATGACAAATGTTATGCAAAAGGTGAAAAAGATATGATTAGATCGGATATTAAGAATATATTGGGTGTATTAAGTTTTATGGTAAAAAATGATGATTATCATGATTTATTGATGAAGAATCCATCTAGTTTTTTATATAGTGAATCAATGAGTATTCATAATTATTATGATTTGCAGAATATTATTATACATTTGCCAACATTGAAGAATATAATTGATGATGTGGAACATGGTGATATATCAAAATTTCAAAGTAAATTTATTGATCAGATGAAGAGTATGATGAATTCAATGATAAGAGTGACAAATACTTGGGATTACAATGAATTTGTTTATCAGAGATCACTGGATTATTCTGTATAAAAAAATTGAATTATTAAGTGTAAAATTTATGATATTGGATGATAGTATTATAAATGGACATAGGAGTATATATAGGTAAGAATACAGATATTATGATAAGGGAATTGAACAAACAGATATTATATGGTGAAGTGACTTTTAAACATTTAAATTTAGAGAAAATAGAGGATAATGTAGAGTTTGACAGAATTTTGATTAAATTGGATAAAGAAACAAGTAATAATAAAGAAAGATGGATATTAATGTATGAGAGATTTCCTGATAAATTTGTGGAGAATTTGGATGATATAATTGATTTGTCTGACAGATATATATTTAATGAAAAATTTAAGGATATATCTGTGAATGGTGTGAATACAATAAGATGGTGCCAAATTATCGGAAATAATTTAACAAGTTCTGTAATAGTAAAACCGGTGAATGCGCATGGGAGTGATGAATCGCACAAGATAATATATAGGGATAAGAATGAAGATATTAATTTAGGGTATCCTTATGTGATACAGGAGTATATACTGAATACGGGTGTATTATACAAGATATATGTGATAGGTGAGAACATATATATTAATCGTAGAAAATCAGAATTATTTGATAAATTAAGTGGATTAATAAGGAGGGATGATGAGGTGATAAATTTGGAGAATATTAGGGATGATTTGGGGTATGAAAGTTTGGTTGAATTAGTGAGAAAAATTGGGGAAATGTGTGATATTAATTTTTATGGCATAGATTTAATTTTGGGTGAAACAGGAGTATATTATGTGATAGATATAAATCATTTTCCATCATATAAAAATGTATTGGATAAATATTTGGCTATAGCAAATGTAATTATTGAGAAAATAAGATAAATCAAGTAAAAAATTTATAACTCAATATTATAGAATTAAATAATAAATGATGAATGTACATTCAGTGAGTTTAAGAGGAGGAAGAAATCAAAATGAAGATAAACATGATATTAAAATAAATATAGGTGATACGGATAATAAATTGGGCCGCATAAATTATTATGGTGTATATGATGGTCATGGTGGGAAAGAGGTATCACAATATTTATTTGACAATTTATCAAAATATTTTATGCCGAAAGACGTAAAGTATCCATTAACAAAGGAATATGTGATAAAGATATATGATCATTTACAGAATAATTTGGGTAGAACAGAATATGCATATCATACTGGTTCAACTGCTTTAGTGGCAGTGCAATTTAAGTATTTGAATCAAAATTATTTGAATATATTAAATACTGGTGATAGTAGATGTATTTTATGTAGAGATAATATAGCAGTATCACTAACAAAGGATCATAAACCTTCTTGGCCGGAAGAGAGAGCAAGAATAGAGCAGATTGGTGGGAAAATAACATTTGATGGTTTTGATTGGAGAATAAAAGATTTATCAGTATCAAGAGCATTTGGAGATATAGATTCAACACCATTTGTGACACATAGACCAGACATTTACAGATACAAATTAGACAAATATGATAAATTTTTTGTATTAGCATGTGATGGGTTATGGGATGTATTGAGCAATCAGGATGTGGCAAATTTTGTGTTAGATTATTGTTATGATATAACAACAAATACGAGAATAAATAAAGAAATTAACATTGCAAAGAAGTTAGGTGAATATGCAATAAGAAAAGGATCAGGAGATAATATTACGATCATAGTAATTTTTTTAATTTAATTCAACTGCACCTTCAGTGACTTGCATCTAAAGATCAGCCGCACCTTCAGTGACTTGCATCTAAAGATCAGCCACACCTTCAGTGACTTGCATCTAAAGATCAGCCGCACCTTCAGTGACTTGCATCTAAAGATCAGCCGCACCTTCAGTGACTTGCATCTAAAGATCAGCCGCACCTTCAGTGACTTGCTCATATTCAAACATATTTTTAAGTTTTCTGACACTATCAGGTAATTTAGCATTTGGAACATGTTCATATGGTATCCATTTATTTTTATTCTCTGAATATTTGCATCGAACAATGGTTGTATCACCAGTGATCAATTCAAACATATCTTTACAAAAGTAACTAACATCAATAGTAGGAATATAAGCAATAGGGAATTTTTTAAACTTTACTATTTTCTTGCCATTTTCAACTAATTTTTTGGCTAAATACAAATGATATACATCAGGAGTTTCTGTTTTTTTAATTCTAAATAATATTGTATTATCATTTTTATTTTTATTTTTATTTTTATTTACATCTGTATCTTCATTATCAACATTTGCTTCATTATCTATATTTGCAGATCTAATTTTAATAATTTTTTTCTTTTTTGGAGCATCAATTTCATTTTTTGTTGTACTAATATTATTGAAGAGATATATATATTTTGTGCCTGTAATTTCTGGATAGAAAGATATGCCTTTGATGGATGTTTTAAGATTTGATTTTGGGATATAGATATTAATTAATTTTTCGATATCTGTCAATTCATATAATTTATTGAATACGAGTGTAATATCATTTAATATATCATTTTTTTTAAGATTAACATCAACATATGTGGAGAATTCTAATATTTTGTTGGTCATAAGTTCATTGGTCATATCAACACCTCTAAAGTAGAAGATATCATTAACAACAAATGTTTTATGTTTACTGCCATTATTATATAATTGTACACCATCAATGATAGTACCATTATAAATCGATTCATCCAAGCAAATATTAATGGGTATCATTTTAACATTATTGATATCAATTTGGTGTGGATTATATGTCAATGTTCTTCTATCGATCATGAATGAATAGAATTTATTTTTAATTTTTGTGAAGACCATTAGATTGATGATACCATTATAATTTGGTGACACCAGATGTTTTTGATGGAAGACATTAACAAGATCTTTTTCATATTCAATCAATGAATATTTAAATTTTGAGATTTTAATAGTTTTATAAATGTAATTAATCAATGTTTCTTTTATTGATAAATCATCACCATAGTAATCGATAAATTTGTTTTGTTTATTTTCATCATAATTTTGATTATTGAATCTTGGATTATTATCATTATATCTTGGTTTATTGAATCTTGGATTATTATCATTGAATCTTGGATTATTATCATTGAATCTTGGATTATTATCATTGAATCTTGGATTATTATCATTGTATTTTGGATTATTATCATTGTATCTTGGATTATTGTTATATCTTGGCTTATTATTATTGTATTTTGGATTATTATTATATTTTGGATTATTGTTTTCTGGATTATTATATTTAGGATATTTATTGTAATCTACATCATCAAATTCTTGTATTTCTGAATCAATTTGAATATTTTCATTTTGATCATCTTGATTATTTTGATATTTATTTTGGTAATTATTTTGATAATTATTTTGATAATCATTTCTTCTATTGTTTCGTTGATTATAATTTTGATTTCTTGGATAATTATTATTTGAGTTATTATATTTATGATATGAATTATTATTGTTATATTTTTGATTTCCATTATTTTGGGAATCAATATCGGAATAATCTTCATCCATAGGTTCTGAAGCCCTAATAGATCCTTTTTGTGGATATTCTCTTTGAATAAATTTATTGGGTTTATTATTGTAATATTGGGACATATTCTTACTTATATTATACATTCTTATAGTGATCTCTTTAAATGCAATAAAATATTCAATTATTTATGGAGGTGATTTAATACAAAGATAAGTGCATATTATCATTTTTATCGGATGCTCTGACCATTCCATCAATACGGCCACCATTCATCATTTTTTCATTATTATATTTCCATTCTTCTTGATTGAGTATTAATCCGGGTGATCCTGTTTGTGCGACCCAACCGTCATAGTTCATGTCATCAAATTTTGGATTTCTGACATATGGTTTAGTGTAGAGATCGGGTGCTTTAGTTAATTCATCATAGACATCTTTAATATTCATATTTGGGTAACTTTTAGCAAAGTCGAGATTACTATCGATGGTCAACTGATTAATTTTATCAACAGGGTCAATTCTATTGGAACTTGAATTTTCTATATTATCTCTAAATTTGAAAAAATCATTATTGAATTGTTTGATTGATTTTACTTTATTGCAAGATGGTTTTTGTTGGTCAGTTTCGGTCAAGAATCTAGTGACATATTCATCATTTGAATAATCATTTCCATCAATGATTGGACATGCTTTTGTGTCCAAGTAAGCATTTTCAAGATCATAACCATCTGGATGATTTTTTTTGATTTTAACGATATTAGGTGATTTTTTATCTTTGATATTTGGATCAAAAGAATCTAGTTTTTTAGGTTTTGTTTGATTTGTATTTAGTACATCATCCACATTTTGAGAATTAACAGATAATTTTTTGATGATGATAACGATAACAATGATTATGATTATGTATGTGATCAAATTTTTATCCAACATTTATATAAATAAAATATATAATTTATAATAAAAATAAATCTATTCTATGATATATGGCAACAGATATAACTGCATTACAAAGTTCAATTTTAGCTTTAATTCAAAACGGAAGTGATTCAATAGATGCTTTAGGGCAATTATTAAGTCCAATATCAGAATACATTACAAATCAACAATTTGTGAGTGGATTAAACCAAGTGGTCACTGCGGTACTTCAAAATCGTGATGGAGGGAGTTCATTTGATGTTGAAGATTTAAAATTATTATCAACTGATCTTGGTGCTATAAGTTCTGTACTGAGTGGCATATTGATTATGTTTGGTTCAATACCAAGTATACAATTTAATTTTAATTCAACAGCATGTCAAGATTTAATATTTAAGGTATTTGCATATATATTTTTGATGGTAATTCCACAACAGATTGGAAGTACTTGGTCAGTTGCAGACAAAACAACTGTTGTACAATTAACATTTACGATTTACCAATTGATAATTTCATCAGGTGTTGCAGAGGAATTATGGTTAGATATTGAAGCATATTTTATAAAGAAGGGATGGTGTGGATGCATATGTAAAGGTGCAACAGTTACAACAGCAAGTGCAAGAATGGCAGTTTTTAACAAAAATATACCAAAGATTAAAATTGAGATTTCATCGAATATGAATAGAATAAAGGATTTTAACAGATTAAAATCAACAATTAAATCATTGGAAGCAAAAATGGATACAAAATAAATTAAAAATTTAATTATTTGACAATTATTATCTAAAATTATTATAAAATGATATTAATAATTTTAGTTTTTATTATTGTAATTATACTTGTATATATTTATTGCAAGAATTACACATTAGCAAATATATCAGAACCGATGGTGGATATTTCACCATTAAATTCTTCAACGGTGGAATGGAGTCAAGATTCAAGTTGTAATTATGACATGACAAAAGCAATACAAATAATACTTGATAAATACAATATTAAGAAGACAGATGATAATAAGGATTGGACAATATACATACCATGTTCATACAATGATATATCAAATGAGATTCAACTTGCTGCAGAACATACCAAACATAATTATCAAAGAATATTTGTATTGAATAATTGTGATGAGATAACAGCAAAGAATGCATTATGGGATAATTTAGTAAAGACTTATGGGAGAAATGGGGCAATAGAGATGATGCCAAGTACATATTTATTGTATGACAAGAATGACAAAGAATTATTTGAACAGGAATATGATCCAGATAAGATATATATTATGAAGAAGAATATTCAGAGACAAGAGGGATTATTGATAACAAGAGATAAAGAAAAGATATTGGATGGATACAAGGATGATTATGTGGTGGTGCAGGAACTATTGCAGAATCCATATACAATAAATGGGAGAAAGATAAATATGAGAATATATTTATTGGTGATATGTAAGGATGGTGAGATAGGAGCATATGCGCATAGAAATGGATTCATGTATTATACTAAAGAACCATTTGAGAAAAATTCTTTAAAAGACGAGCATAATATAACGACTGGATATATTGATAGAAAAGTATATGAAGAGAGTCCTCTTACATTATTAGATTTGAGAAAATATTTTGATGATCATGACAGAAAATTAAGTTCTGCAGAGATTACATTGTTGTCTCAAAGAATAAGACTAAGCACGCATATATTTAATGATATTAAAAAATTATTAAATAAGGTAATTGTGTCGGTGAAAAATAAAATATGTAATAAGAAGGAATTGCAGAACAATATAATGTTTCAGATATTTGGTGTGGATGTAGCATTGAATGATGAACTTGTACCACAGATAATGGAGATAAATAAGGGACCAGATTTAGGGTTTAAGGATGATAGAGATAAAGATGTGAAATTATCAATGATTGAGGATATGTTTAAGGTTTTGAAGGTGATCCCAGATCAGAATAACATGTTTGAGAGTGTTTATTAAGTTCTTGTGTGAAATGTTCATTAGATTCGATGATGATATGTTGATTTGAGTATAATAAATAGAAGATTACAGCACAGATGATGCCGAGGATGATTGATATTAATTTATTTGATAGTTCCATGTTTTTATAATATATATAGATATATTATATCATTTTTTATGTTTGAAAATGATTTTTAAATTTTTATTTGAGAAAGTATAGATTATTAAGAATGATATGAATAGTGCAATGAGAAAATATAATAGATCAAATTCCATATATATGATTGCAAAGAAATTTATAATAAAATTTTGTTTTTAATTTTATTATTATTATTAATTACTATTTGTCGAATAAAATTTGCTGAGAAAAGCGCATATCAAAGACTCGTTTTTGTGGCCTTTGGAAACACTTAAAAAGTGTCAATTTAATCAGTTGCAAAAGGCGGATCCATAATATCAACATCATATATACCTTTAGGTCCGTATCTCATACCATTCACCATATTATCTTGTGCATTATCAAGTATTGATTGATAATTTAATATATTGAATGTATTAGCATCTGTCATTTCTTTAACGAATTTTCCTGTTGTGGAATTAAAGTCTGTTGGGAATCCAAGTGGATTATAGATATTTGTGTCTTGTGGTCCATTGTAAGTATTATACGTACCATTATAGTATGATCTTGATGGGTTAGTGTAGACATTATTGTAGTCATAATTTGGTGTATTGAGTGTTTCAAAGTGGATAGGGTCTGGATATATATTTTGTGCAGCAATGAATCCTTTTCCAGGGATATTGATGGGGATTGGTTCAGGTGGATAATTAACTTTTTCTGTTTCTTGTGGTTTAACGGAATGTAATCTATCGACTGATGGTTGTTCTGAGATCATGACATGTTCAGTTTGTTCTTTCATGATTTCATTGATAATTTTTTGTTCTTCATTTCTAAAGTTTTCTTTGGGTTTTTTATTTTTTTGGTGTGCATAGTAACTGTAGATGAGGAACACGATGAATACAAGAGTGATAAAAGTTATGAGAAGATTATTTTGTATATAATCATTATAGAATATAGTGATCATATTTGATACTTTATCACTAATGGTAGAATTTTGAGAGGGCATTTTAATAATTTTTGAAGCTATTTTTTTCATAGTTGGTCCGATGAGATTAGGTTTTGAATCAGAGTAGAATTCCATGGATTATATATTATAATAATAGTGAATATTTTGTTTTTTGTGGATGAATTTAAAGATTGGGTATCATTTCATAGATATGCATCTAAAGACATCAAATAATATTCTTATTATAGAATAAGATGGAAAGATCAAAATATCCTAATATAAAATCAAGATGGGAAAATGAATATAAATGTATTGTGAATCTTGGATCTGGTTCATTTGGTGAAGTATATTTAGCTCAATCAATGAGAACAAATGATTATGTTGCAGTGAAAGTAGAAGATAAGACAAAACCACAAAAAATAAAAGAAGAATATGAGATTTACAAATATTTAAATAAGAATGGTTTCAAGCAGGGAATTCCCAAAATAGTAAATTTCATAGAAACTCCAAGTTTTACTCTGATGATGATGCAGCCACTAGGTTCTAATTTGGAGGATATATTTACGGATTGTAAACAATATGGTTTATCAACTGTATTATTATTGGCGATTGATTTACTAAAATTATTGGAAAAATTACATGATTTGGGATATATACATAGGGACATTAAGCCAAATAATTTTTTGATAGGTAGAAATGAGGAGATAAATAAGATATATATGATGGATTTTGGATTATCAAAAAAATATATAGTGAAAAACAAACATATTGACTTTAGAAATGGTAGATCATTGATTGGGACTGCAAGATATGCGAGTATAAATATGCATATGGGCATTGAACCATGTAGAAGAGATGATTTGGAATCTGTTGGATATATGTTGATATATTTTTTAAAGGGAAAATTACCATGGCAGGGTATTCATAAGAAAGTTGGAGTACCTCATATTAAGGCAATTGGTGAAGTGAAGATAGGTACTTCATTGGATGAGTTGTGTAAGGATTTGCCCATTTGTTTTAAGACTTATTTGGAGTATTGTAGGAAATTAAAATTTGATCAGACACCAGATTATGAGTATATGAAAAAATTATTTTTAGATACAAGTAAGAAAATGAATTTAAAGTTAGAGTATGAGTGGTGCAATAGGGATTTGAATGTAAAATTGGAGAGTGAGTGGTATAAGAGATTAAAATTGGATGAACCATTGATATTGGATAAATCAAAATCAAAGCTCCAAAATCAATCAAAAAGATCAAATAAGATTGAGGTAAACCAGATACCTGAATATAATTACATAGAAAATTCGATTTCTGACAATGGAAGATTAAATGTGAGAATGAATGATGAATGGGAGAATAAATTTGGATATAATTACATACCAGAATATGAGTATGTGGCGAATTCATTATTAAGAAGAAATTAAAATATAAAATTATGAAAATAAAGATATTATATTTCAGTTAAAAAGTTGTTTACATAAGAATTAACAAATGTGCTATTATTTGGTGGAAATGGTGCAAATCCTGCAATATCATAATTTATATCAATATATTCGATATTGCATACATCAGATGTGAATGGGTA
>Ga0302268_1001349_pt1 | contig 13633 bp, 13 predicted proteins | sample III_Bog_E2_1_FD_194554 | JGI IMG/M metagenome (GOLD analysis project Ga0302268, IMG submission 194554) | Peat permafrost microbial communities from Stordalen Mire near Abisko, Sweden - III_Bog_E2_1 | ecosystem: Environmental > Terrestrial > Soil > Wetlands > Peat | place: Sweden: Abisko...
TCAAGACAGTTTGATGGTTGAATATAATTCTCAACTTAATTCAATAGTAAAGCAGTATAGTGTGAATGATCAAAATTTTATTGAAAATATTGTATATCCAATGGTGAAACATTCCGTAATAATTCATGATGAGATTAAAAAATATGAAGGGGATATATGTAGACCATTTCCTATCAAATATGATCAAGAATGTAATTTTGTGGGACAATATATATTTGAAGATGATCAACGTCACGAAGAGCGATATCAACCAAATTTTGTACAAATACAAAAAAATTATGTTAATACTTATCTTCCTGAGAGAATTGAAAAACCTACTTATCTGGAGCGATGTGTAGTTGCATGCGATCTTAATCCATTATACCTGGATTTTTTTCCTCTTGTTAAGATGGCGTGGAAAAACATAGTAGGAATAGAAACTACTTTAATATTGATAGCAAATGAAATACCAGATAGCTTAATACAGTTTAAACAAGATATTATCTTATTTCCACCAATTGAAAATATTCCTACAGCATTTCAAGCACAATGTATTAGATTACTTTACCCATCTCTACTTAGTGTCAAAGGTTCTATAATTATATCTGATATGGATTTAATACCTCTTTCGAAGAAATACTATACAAGCAATATTGGATCCGATTCTTCCTTTGTTGTATATAGAAGTGATTGTATACCTAACGAATATCCAATGTGTTTTTGTGCTGCTGTACCAGAGGTATGGAAACTTGTATTTAATATTTCTAACATCAATGAGATTAAACAAAAACTTATTGATTGGTATGCACCAGTTACAGATTATAAAATTTCTGGACCATATTCAAAAGGATGGGCACTTGACCAAAGTAAACTATTTATACATTTACAAGAATTTAAAAAGCTGTATAATTTAGTACTTTTACGAGATATAGATACTGGATTTAATCGTCTCGATAGACAGGATATAGATATTATTGCAAAAAATGCGGAAAATATCAAATATAGTATAACACAAGGACATTGTACAGATTTTCATTTACCAAGACCTCTAAAAGATTATCAAACTATAATAAACAATTTACTGAATATATCTCCAACAACTTTCGCATCTAAAAAGAAATCTTCTAAAATGATAGTAATAAATAGACAATTGTCTGGACCCGAATATGGAACACATATGGCTCCGTTGCTTACAGCAATTTTGCATACCGATGGTCCTGTATTTGAAATGGGTTGCGGGGATTATAGTACTCCTATGTTACATGCTATATGTAAAAGGCAGAATAGATTTTTACTATCATCTGATACATCCAAAGAGTGGATAAATCTATTTTTAGATATGGAAAATGATATGCATTCGTTTGTTTATGTTTCCGTATTTGAAGATGATTGGGAGAAAAATCCTAAACCAGATAAATGGGATCTTATAGGTAATCAAAAATGGGGAGTAGTATTTATAGATCATCGTCCTGGAGACAGAAGAGCTATAGATATTAAAAGGTTTGCGAACCTCGCAGATGTTATAGTTGTCCATGATACAGAAGCAATGTGTTATGGATATGAACCTGTAATGAATACCTTTAAATATAGGTACGATTACCTTAGATATCAAACAAGAACAACACTTGTCAGTAATAAGATAGATATACGTGAATTTTTCAATGAATAAACAATTTAAGCATATGTAATTTTTAATATAAATGACAACTCAAAAATTAAGAGATGAATTAAAATCGTTTGAATCGATTTGGTTTGGAGGATTCAGAGCAGGATGTGATCTTAAACACACAAAATTAGAATCATATTTAAAAAATGTTTTAAAACCTGATATGACTGTTTTAGAAATTGGTTGCGGAGGGGGTCGATGGTCTAAAATAATTCATCCTTTAGTCAAAAAAATGTATTGCATTGATGCTTTATCTAGTAATCATAATAGATTTTTTGAATATGTAGGTAACCATGATAACAAAATTACATATATTCGTGTAGACGATTTTTCTTTGAGAAATATCCCTGATAATTCCATCAACTATGTTTTTTCATATGATGTTTTTTGTCACGTATCATATTCTGGTCATTCATTATACTTACAAAATTTATTCAATAAATGTATACCTGGATGTGTTTTAACTATAATGTATGCTGATATCGATAAATATAATCGAGTATGTCCAGGATGGATGAAAGAAGATCCAATTAAACTAATACAAGATTGTGATAGCCTTCCGGATGAGTCCGGAAAATGGTATTGGGTCGGAATTGATAATTTTATTTCTCTTTGTCGTAAATATAACTATGAAATATTAATACCAGATATCTGTCTTGATCAATCCGAAACAAATCCCATAACAATATTTAAAAAGCCATCTATTAAAACATCTCGTAAAAAATATAGTTATGTTTGTTTTACGAAAAATGACTACTACGTAGATCTACTTAATGTTCTTATTAAATCTATGGAATTATATTCTAAGTATCATTTATTTGTATATGCAATAGATTTTACATCTGATTCTTTAAAAAATATTATCAGTACAGATAGGGTTACAATTATCCAATACGAAGATAAGAACTGCAAATATATGTTCAATTATAAAGCTTCAATATTATCCGATTTTATCAAGAAAGATTATTCGGAATATGCTTGTTATCTTGATATAGATTGTGTTATGACTCCAAATTGTGATAAAATTTTTTCCAAGGTTGATTTAATAACAGACTGCCCAATTTCGCCTATTCACCCTGACAACGTATTCACTCCCTTACTTGTAAATTTAATGAAATTTTTAGGAGTAACAAAGCCTACTTGTAATTTTATTCATAATGATTTAATTTTGTTTAGTAAAAACACCCTGAATTTTATGGAAGAGTGGAAGCTTAAATGTATAGAGTCAAATTGTATGACAATATGGGACGAATTTGTACATAACGTTCTTTTATGGAAATTTAATGTACCCGCAACTCATCATCTAGACAGGGTAGACTATTATTATGAATTATTTTACAATGATAAAGAGTCGAGAAAAGTCACATATATATATCATGGGTGTAAAGATTCGAAATTAGTATTAAAATTATTAACAGACATGATCGAATTTTATCAACATCCATTAACTATTTATGACAGTTATCCATTTAATAAAGTTAGACTTGGTAGAAATAATGATGGAGGTTATATTATAGCCGATTTACCAGATAATTCTTATGATATAATTATATCGGGAGGTATAGCAAATGATATATCATTCGAGATAGATATTCAAAATAAATACAAATTAAAATGTATAGCATTTGATGGGTCAATAGATAAACTACCACAACCTATGATAGATATAGAGCATATTAAATTAAATATCACAGATATAAACAGTAGTACTACTACAAATTTAAGAACATATTTTAATACATTTAACAATATATTTATGAAGTTAGATATCGAGGGAAGCGAAGAATTGTTATTTAAAACATTATCAGAAGTAGATCTATCAAGGGTTAAACAACTTGTAATAGAAATACATAAAAATACTTCATATATACCTGCACAATTAATTAAAACTCATTATTTAATACATGTTCATGGTAATAATTATGGTGGAGTTGGATTGGTAAACGGAGTCCCTATTCCAAACGTATTTGAATTAACATATTTACGAAAGGATTGTTTTCGCGATATTCCAAAATTTAATACTCAACTAATTCCGATAGAAGGACTAGATCAACCAAATGGTCCTAATCGTCCAGAAACAATATTACATTGTAAACCTTACACTTATAAATATATTCAACATCCTTGGGTTCAGACATCATATGGATCTTTTTCATTAGCACAAGACTCTATTTTACCTAATTGGGTATCAAATGTATATACAACATGAGAGAAATAGGAATGTTTAGATTTGTTAAATATTCTCAAGTTTATTTAAAGCGAAACATTACATTTAGAAATAATGTCTCGAGAGTTATGTAATATTTCTGCTTGTATTGGTCATGCTGGACTTGGTAATCAGCTCTTTCAATATGCTGCATTGTATATCTTTTGTTTTAAGAAGAATTTTAAGCTAAACATTTGTAAGAATTTTAATTATATGTTAGATGTTTTTCCATATATACAAAACAATCAATGTTATATTAATACCCTTTATGATAATGCTTGGTGGGAATCTACATACACATACGAATCATTACAGCTAATTTCAGAAAATACTAGTTTACATGGATATTTCCAAGATCCCAAATATTTTAACGAATATGCCGATGAAATTAGACGAATTTTTACATTTTGCAATCCCATTAATAAACAATGTCAAGAATTTATTACTAAAATTTCCACAGAATATTGTGCTGAGAAAAATGGTCAACATGGTATACGTCCTATAACTGCTATTCATATTAGATTGTCAGGGGAAGGAGAATCTGACGAATTATTTTTATATTCATTCCCCCCTGTAAAATATTTAGTAGAAACAATGGATAAATATTCTAATGATATTGGGTGTATATTTCTTATTTTTTCTAATAATATAACTCGAGCTAAACAGCTTTATAAAACTAAAATAGCTCATCATACTATATTATGGATAAGTCAAGGAATATTTAATGATATGTGTATTATGTCCTTATGTGATCACTATATTTTAACTACTGGAACATATGGTTGGTGGGGAGCTTATTTGAATAGTAATCTAGATAAGAAGATAACTATGTTGTATCCCTTTTATAATGTAAAAGCTCACGGAGCCCATCTCAACGAATCAGCTAAAAATCTTTATCTTCCTGGTTGGAATGTGTATAATATGAATGATACTTCATAACACTAATCTATTTTGATTAAGCCATACAGATTTATCATTATTATAAAATATTTTATCAGCTAATTCGTTAGTTAATGTAGGGACATTATATTTTAATTCGATGATTCTAGTATCAATAGTATCATTAAAATCCTTATTAGTAGAATTCATCTGATAATGATTAATATGTAAAATATTAGGATCAATTATTGATAAGGGAGTTTTTACTTGGTGCGTACAGTGGATAGCGCCAAAAATTACATTATTAGGGTTAGATATTAATTTGCCAGATATATACATATTATTGATACAATTTTTATCTCGTCTATAAAAGGTTTCAAGGATAGATTTGTCTCCTTTCTTTACCAAGGGTTTTTGCCTATTTGGTATATCTAAATAATCATCCAAATTATTACTCCCAAACCATACCCAACGTATATGAAGACAAGAAATATTATTATAATTAGAATCAAATAATGATCTCATAATATCCTTAATATTACTATGCGTATAAGAAACAAGAAATTCGTCTAAATCTAGATTGTTAATCCATTTATTATCAAGTCCATATTTATATAGACTATGAGTTATCTGAGAATATTGACAATAATTATTGTCATCTAGGGGACGGGGGTTGGATACATGATTATATACAACAAAAGGGAAATCCCACCGGATGAAGGTGATAATATCTAGATACGGATTTAATATATCAATTAAACGTTCTTGGTCATCAGTTTTATTATCGTACAAATAAATATGATCAACTCCCATATGTTTATGATGACTTAACCATTCTGGTAAAAATACATATTCATTTTTCATTATCGATGTAAGGGAATATTCGTAATTGTGGATTTCTGGTTTAATTAAAGATAGATCAAAGACATAATTATTATATTTTAAGGTAACTAATAAATTTTCTATACTTTGATATTTTGGATCGATATCGAAACTATATAACAATGTGTAATGTTGGTTGTCGTCGATCAATTTCCCAATAATCGTCTCATTATTTTCTATAATTAAAATAGGAGCTACAGGGTGAATACTATAGTATGGGCCAATGGCGAAAATTTTATTATCTATACGTCTAAAAACATCATAGAATATGAAAGAGTTATCAACCTCAGATGTACAGGTATTAAGGACGCAGAAGTCAGAAGAATGATTCATTTTAGTTTTTAAAATGAATCCTTTATATCTGTATTGAATAGTGCTAAATATAAATAAGAATCACTATCTATATGTCAAATTAGCATTTAGTTAATATATCGACAGTTCCTGTGAATATCGAGGATATTTATTTTATTAATATATTTAAAACTGAAAAAAAAATCTGATACAGAAATGGATATTCTAGCTAAGGTTCTCGGCGTAACTAAGCTGAACCAGCTTAAGAAGGAACAACTTGATCGTCAGGTCAAAATAGATGAAAAATTAGCATCTATTCAGTTATACTGTCCAAGTGCAATATCTGACTTTTTACTTACTATGAGAAAATATTCTCGGATTGATCAGTATAAGATTGTTAATGCTAATTTAATTGATAAGTCCAAGGCAGTTGAAGATGAAATTATTTCTAGTCGAGGGTTTTACAACAAATTAGATATTATCATTGATGACCCTCATAATAAGCCATTCTCTAAATGTAACAATATTATGCAATTAACCAGGGAAATTAACTCTAATCTCAATAATTAAAGATTTCATATATGTTGTCTTTTCTATATTAAAATGATTTTTAATTGAGGCTTAAAGAAATGTATTTACACCTTAATCTCTCCTAAAAATGTCTTATTGTTTATCTTCTCCAATTACTCCATTTGAATCTGTACTTAGTCAGATTCTCTTCCAAGACCTCTGGAAAACTAATAAACCTTGTTATACTCTTCAAGCTGACTTGAAGGAAACTGCTACACATTTTATTGTAGATGCAGATGTTCCTGGGGTAACTAAATCTGACATCAAAGTAACGGTTAAACCAAACAGAGAGCTCACTATTTCATATGAACGCGTGGACCCTTTAGTTGTGCGGAGTACTCCGTCTTTAACTCCTAATGATCAAGTTAAAGACGAGAAACAACCTACAACTACTGCGGTAAAATCTCTTTATTATGCGGCTGATCTTCGTTATGGAAAATATACTCAGACAATCATGCTTCCTCTTACAGCAGATACTAAAGATGTAAGTTCAACCCTTGAGAATGGAGTAATTACTCTTAAATTTGGTAAAAAACTCGAAGAAGCTACTGAAATTCATCTTTAAGAAGTCAAAAGATTAAATCCTGGTAAATATTATTAGATAGTTCTAATGATATTATAGTCTTACTTTTCGGAGAAATATTTAACTAATTTTTCAATCATAGAGGCTTTACGATCGCTTGAACTTCGCTTTATATCCAAAAATTTCATCAATATAACCAGTCTGTCCTTGGGGACATAATTTAATTCAGCTTTTCTAGTAGGTTCATCATGCCCTGATATATCAGCTGTGAATTTTTCACAGTCAAATATATTGCGTTTTCTTGCTTGTTCCTTGCGACAATCTTTACACTGGCATTTCTTCTCGTCAAAATCACTGGTACTTTTCCACTGTTTACATTCGTTGCATAATTTTGTATCTGGGGATTTAGTCTTAAGTTTGGGCTCAATTATCCACGGATTGTTTTTAATTTGTTCAGGAGTAAGTTCGCCTTTTATAATTTTTTTATCGGCGATGGCACAAAGAGATCTACATTTTGCGCATAAATCATGATACCCTCTAGTACCATTACGATGAAAATTTTCAAGCGACAGAAGAGCTTGACAAAAGGCATTACAATATCTTTTATCTTCGTGGCCTCTCTGCACGTCAATTATTTGTTCTTTCGTAAGTCTACTAGGAACTAAATCTCGAATAGTATAATTTTTCCTGATGGGTTCAGGTTTGGGCTCTGGTTTTGCGTCGCATTCATCATCTATTCCATCCTCTTCTCTTATTGAAGTAATACATTTTTCTAAATAATCTTTAAGTCTACTTGAAATAATAGATTTGTTTTGTCCATATATTTTAAGGTTAAATTCTCTTAATCTTTCCGTTATTTGAAGTACTGTATACCCTGAAAGATGATCTAATATATCATTATACATATCTAACCGTTTTTGTTGGTTAGGAGTTAATTCTGGTTCAGATATACCTTTATTGTAGGGTTCAATATCTTCGAGTTCATATTCTTTACCATTTGTAGATAAAATATCAAGTATTGAAAAAATGCGTTTAGACAAGTCTTGAAATCTAATCTCTATTATTTCACTATTCAAATTCATATGTTTAAGATTTTTTTCTAACATTATAGCGTGGGGTGTATATATGAGCAATTTAATACGAAGATTAGGCCATAAACTACGATGACTTTGTAATCTGTTATTTACATCTCCGGTACATTCGTCATCGTCCTTTCTACTAACTCCAGAAATTCCAAATTTATAAATCTCCTTACCATCAACGTATTTTTCTCCACTATCGATAACGTAAAGACATAACCCTTGTTTGAATTTAAAAAATACCCATCTTCTAGCATTGTTATATTTGAACAATTCAAGAGCGGAATTTTTCTTTGTAATTTCTGCTATCGTTTGTTCGTTTTCAATTAATTCTTGTTGCTGTCTCTTGAATTCAGTCTCCATATATCGTTTCCATAACTTCTCTAATATAAGATAATAATCTCTTACTTGTTTTCCTTTTTCATTTTGGGCTAACATACATAAGGATTTAAAACATTCTACGGTAAGCATAATTTTAGTCGATGGACGCCCTCCTGAACTTTTGCCGAGCGTTCGGCAAAAGTCCTTATCAAAGCTAAACGACTTTTCTAGTCGTGCTTTAGCGTGTTTCTTTTGACTGTCGACTTCCGCTCATTCAAACATCGATAATTTTGAATTTTAGAGCGGTACTGGGTTTACGCTTTGCAGCGTTACCTTCACTAGTCAAAATCCCGGAGGCACTAGTGTGATTAGAAGTGCGAGAACCCCTTTTAAAACATTCTAGAGGTTCTTGCTTGAATATGTAAGTGCTAGCTATTTCGTGAAGATTACAGCTGGCATTAACGTCTCTATTATGGACAGCCCTACACAGGTCGTTTGTACAACGTGCTAAGCCCCATACTTTTTGATTTTCAGATTTCCAAGGTCGAGGATCTGGTCGTTTAAGGAAATTATATTCATTCTCTGATTTGCACTTATTACAGGTGATGGAAGTGCGATATTCGTCTACTAGGTAGACCTGATAACCACGTTTTCTAAACCAACTACGAACGCCTGCTCCCATAGTAGGAGCTTTTCCAAAAGAAATTCCCTGTCTCTGTTCCCAATCTCCTACGCATAGGACGGTAGAAGAAGGTGGGCCGTATAATTCCTCAAAGGTATTTAAAAAGTTATCTACGCTACGTTTAGAGTTTATTTTTGTATTGAATGAAAACTTGCGATACCATTTTTGGTTATAGTGTTCTCGATGTTTTTGTACAAATAAATTTTTCTGCTCTAAATAGAGCATAAACTTGTTGAAGTATGTTGTTTTAGAATTATACTCTTGAAGTGAGGTTAAATCTTCTTGCAAATCCCATACATGTCCTTCCCTCTTTAAACGTAATTTTCTATATTTCCCTGATTTAGTTTCCTTTCTACGTTGAATTGCTGTATAGTTAAGAGTGTTCCCGTGATTATCCCTTAACATAATTAAATTTCCTTTGCCAGGATCACCGGAAACAATATTAAAGTCCTGTAATTTGTTTAATTTCTTGCTATCTAATTCGTCTATGTATTTTTCTTCTCCTTCTATTACGTTCTTTTTGCTCTTAAAAAGCAGTGAACAACTTATTCCATTTGTCCTAAGAGAACTAAAGGTAAATCCTTCTTTTACGTTAAAAAGCAAATCAACCCGAGCTTTTACTCTATCCCACATTTCTTTATCATCTCTAAACCATTCCTTACAGATAGTTTTAGAAAGCATGATAGAGCAGGGAGGTAGGCTCTTTCTTAATGGTAAAAATGCAAAAGTTTTGGCTTCCTTTATCTCCAACTCACGATTGATAGAAAATAATAACGGGAGGCATTTTTGAGGATATTCATAAAGATTAGTTCTAGCCTGTAAGATTTCGGGACCAAATCTTTTAATTAAAACATGAAAGCGTTCTTCAGACTTAAAAGTATTGTTATATAAATCACTAATTAGCTTAGAACGTTTTGCCTGAAATCCTTTTTCCGTATTAGGAATATAGGTAGAAGATAGACGTTTAATATAATTATAAAAATGACCCTTAATATGGTTTTCTATTCCTGTAATCATCTGAATAATTTCTTCATCTAAAATGTCCTTACCTACACTCTTAAATCGTTCTTTTTGGATTTTATAGTAGTGTTCAGAGTAAAACTCCTGAAGTTGTTTTAATAGTTCAGCATCAGGCTTTACTCCTCCTTTTGGTTTATCAGTTATCATGGAAAATACGATCTTAATCATACTTCTATTAATTTCCATCAGCTCTGACCCATTCTCACACCGAAACAAGACAAGAGCTTTAATAAACTGATATGCTTCCCTAACAAGTTCGTTCGCTATTCTAACCTTTTGTTCTACCTGTAAAATTTGCTCCTTATCTATTATTTCCCTGATAGGAATTAATCGGCTATAACACTGCTTGGGTTTGCCCATCTTAAATATTAAAATCAAATCTTTAAGCTTCAATTAAAGATTAAAGTATAAATTTTTCGATCTTTTTTGGTAGCAGCTAATTCCCACTCTCGAATAATTTTTGTTTTCCTATAGCTCTTCCTTATTGCGTAGTTTGTTGAGTTATTCGGACACATTTAAGTATAATTTATAGAGCGTATTTACTGTTATTTAGGTGACTTTAATATTTGAAGATTCAATAATAGTATTTAAACAAAATGCTACTTAAACAATTGATTTATATTTAAAATCAGATGCCAAATATAGGTCTAGATTTTATATTCGAGGACAACTTGATCACCAAAACTCCTTTACTACTAACGTTCGGGTATGGGCCAGGTCGCCTGATACAAGAAACTAATGTTATAGTGTTCGCAAACAAAGTTCATCAGATATTAACTGAAACAAATATAGATAATATACTAATCACGTCGGGTAATCTGACCCATTTTTGTCAAGTTCTGAATAATAGCAGTCCTAACAACTACGAAAGGCTGATTAACTTATTAAATAGAATATGCCATCCTATCCAACTAGATATAAATGTGTCCAACGGATTTGTATAAATCGAAAATATTAAATATATCAACTAATAATTCTCCTCTCTTAAATGATTTAATATACTTCATTAAATCGTCCTAATACACTAACCATGAATAATATCGAACAAAAATTCGTCTCAACTGCTGCTGATCAATGGATAACAACCGGTAATATTCCTACAATTAATACTACATGGATAGAGATGCGAAAAGCCCTAATGACAAATGATGCTGTAGGTGTAGTAAAATCTGCTCGCGGAATCATTCCTGATAATATGGTCACTCCAGAACTGATGGCAACCTTTATTGGATATTTCTTATCTCAAATCGCGCAATATAAGATAGTTGATACTAATCTTACTGAAGCATTCAATAAGGCCATTGAATTTATCCTAGAAAAAGATAGTTTGGGATCAGTGATCAGTCGTGTGTTTTTTGCAGATTGGATCCTGTATGATGTCAGGAAATATCCTCCTCTGTATTCTTTTATTCCTCGAGTGACTGCTTTTGCGTCTCAAACGGCAATAGACAAATTTACAGCTCAATTCCCTGGAAATTTCTCTCTTAATTCCTCGGACGCCATCATTCCTAATAACATAACAATTTGAGATTCGTCTTGTGTAGTCGATTCATAAGGACCTAAAGGAGATTCTTGGATTTTTTCGAGTAAGAATAAGCTTGGTTTTGAAGAAATTCCAAATAAGGCACAAGACATTCTATAATGATATCCAAGAGTATTCTCGGGATAGTTCGTCTCTGTATAGATAGTTGACATTTAATAATGTTATTCCAGTCTTTAAATGATAATTATCATTTAAAATTCTAATTTATCTACAAATGGGTCGGTATAGTATATTTCCGCATACTTTTCGCAAAACATGTGAATATAGAGCTATGCTCACCAACAAGTTGTCGAAAAAACTTATTCGACCCTTGAGTGAAATTATAATATCTTATATACATCGTATGTGGTATCATACAGACAGTTATTACGATTATGAAAAATTTTATATATGCGAAGAATGTGAAGAATCTTTATGGATCATTTAATTTTTTTATTTTGATCTTATTGTCACGAATAAATTTAGAAGCTTAAAGAAACGTTTCTTTAAGCTTAAGAAAATGGGCACGATCTATTCCTCTCTTTATCGAGATATACAAGAAATACTCGAACAAAGATATAATACCGATCCAATACCAGATACAGAAACTCCTACTATAGTTCATAAAGGAAACCGTCAACCGTGGATCGATACGTGGAGAGGTAATTTCTCAGCACCACTCTATGTGATCTCAGATGATACCGTTTTAGGCTATGCTAACACTCTTGAAGATGCAAAAACATATATAGATCAAATGATATCTCGCAATCTTATAGGACATTATCTTAACCACGTTAACCATTTGAATATAGAGCGTAAAAATTTCGACAATTCATCTAGGATCCATACAGTCACAGTATATGGAAGAGATATCAACTCCTTATTTCCTCATACAATCAGAGTATGTCAGTATAGTATTTGGAAATCGGTTGAAGTCGAGCTTTAATTATAATCACTACACACTATTCGATTTATTAGCTATACAAAGATATTTGACAAATTCGCCTTTTAATTCAGTATCATCACCATTTCCAGTACCTATTGCCTGAGTTCTCCAGGTGCATATTTTATTCGTCAACTCCGTTATTGCTTCAGCTTCATCATGTTCTTCATTAGTTAAAGCTGTATCATAACGATTTCCGAGATCATTTATGACTTCTCTAAACAGTTTTAAGTTTCTCTCCTTTAATATTCGGAAAAATTTTTCCGAAAGTTTAGCACCTTCATTATCATATATAAGATTTCCATCACAATCTTTCCAGGCTAATTTCTTCCTTGAAACATCAGTACAAGTAAATTTGTCCTTAAGAGGATATTCAAGGGCAAATTTAGCATATCCTTGCGCTCCAGCTTTAACGTGATCTACAGTAAGAAATTTAGCTTGATCTCTCATATCGGATTCAAGAAGGGGTGGAAGATTTTGAACAACACAATTTTTTATTGTGTTTTTAACCTGGGTAGTTGGCTTAGATATAGCCGCTAAAGCGACATGCTGTTGGTTTTCCTCTTTCTTAGCTAACTGATGTTTGAGATCCTGAACTTGCTCATTAGAACATTTTAATTCTACTTCAAGCTTTATGATCCTGTCATGCTGTTCTTGATTAATTCGTTGAAGATCAAACTTAATAACCTTGCAAGTCTTGATATGTCTATCAAGGTTAAATTTGGTAGGGAAAATCTTTTCACAATATGTACAATCAAAACATTCCTTGACCTTACTTTGTTTTTCAAGACAATATACAGCTTCTTTTTGGTGTCTAGTTAAATTACTCTTCTGTTTAGCGGTATATCCACAATGTTCACATGTGAGACTAGTCATTGTTTTAATCATTAAAAGATAATATTCATTCTTTAAATAGCTTTGATCTATTAAAATCTTAAACAATCGTCAGATTTCCACAGAACCAAGAGTGAGCCTACACTGAAGGCAACATATCCGATCAGTAAGATTAATCCGATAATAGACCCGATAAATTATTTTCTCGCTGATAGGAGAAACTGCTATGGAAGGTT
>Ga0302268_1001358_pt1 | contig 13569 bp, 10 predicted proteins | sample III_Bog_E2_1_FD_194554 | JGI IMG/M metagenome (GOLD analysis project Ga0302268, IMG submission 194554) | Peat permafrost microbial communities from Stordalen Mire near Abisko, Sweden - III_Bog_E2_1 | ecosystem: Environmental > Terrestrial > Soil > Wetlands > Peat | place: Sweden: Abisko...
CATGGGAATGAGCTCGCTACGTCGGGCGCTTGTGGTGGTCCACTGTCTACGTGGTGACAACAACATGATCAGAATAATCTCTGCCAGAAAGGCGTGCACAAAAGAAATGCAACCATACGTTAAAGGATGAAGATGAGAAAGATCTATGATTTCAGCAACGCGAGGCCGAACCCGTACGTGAAGCGTTTGAAGAAACAGGTGACAATCCGACTCGAGGAGGAGGTCATCTTGTATTTCAAGGCTCTGTCCACGGAGACGGGCATTCCTTATCAAAACCTCATAAACCTTTATCTTCGCGATTGCGCAGTATCTAACCGCAAGTTGGCGCTGGGTTGGCATTCGCCGAAGACTGCGTAGCAACCTCCTTTAGGCCGCCAAACTCCGGCCGAACGCCCGGAATCCTGCAACCGAAACGCCTGTTTCGCTCTGCAGCGATGGACGCCCTCCGTGTCCACCAAGTAATTGTTCATTAGATTGTTATAAACAAAAAACTTACTTCATCAGTTAACCGCCAGCTAAACTTGGCACGACTCAAGGATTGCGGATTGGAGGCTTAGGACTGCCCCAGTCTAATAAGCAAAAGGCTTCCAATATTCTATCGATTGCGGACGTGATGTAATGAGTCGGTTGTGACACCGGGATGAACATAATTGGTGCTGTGCCGAATCTGTTCAGAAGTGTGTTTCCCCGAAACGGGCGGTTCCACCGATTTTCCTCTGTCGGCTTTCGCCTCTTCAGCCGACCCATCGTGCGCGCGAAGTTCTCTTTCTGCCTGTAGCCAATGTATTGTCTCGTTGCCATCTTTCCGGCCGGATTCTTCCCAAATCTGATGGGCCCGCCGAGCAATGTTTTCGTGAGTGATCAATAAAATTGAATTCATATTCAAAAGCCTACCCTTCAAATGGCATTACACAACCGGAGCGCGCCGATATGTACGGGGCCTCAATGTTTAGGCTACTGGGTCTAGGCTCGGCAATTGTCGGGATGCAGGGCTTCGACACCCTTTAACGCGATTCGCTGAGGTGGAATTTCGTCTGTGCCGCTGTCCGGATTTTTGGCGGCGTTTCGACGGCTCGGCTGGAGCATCCGACGGACGAAATCCGACAATTTCCTAGCCTGACCTTCGATCGATTCGTCACGGCGGCGCGCGGCAGGACTAGGGGACGTCATAGGCCTCGACGAGCGCTATGCCGGTGTCGCCGCTCGCGCCCTGAACCTGGGCGGTGTAGCCCCCGGGTGGCAGGGTGACGAGGATCGCGGAATCTGGCGTTCCCTGGATCCCCCAGCTGAAGGCCCCCACGCTTCCCGCCGCCGCCGCAATCTGGGCATTACCGCCCCAACCGGTGTTGCTCGAAAGGAGGGTCGAGGTTCCATCGGTGTTAGTCTTGTAGAGGCCCAATTGCGGATCGGAAAGGGTGCCCGACACCCCGAACGGAATAAGTGCGGGGCCTGAGGCGCGTATGAGCACCGTTTTGGAGGTCGTTCCCCCGATCACAAATCCCGCAATCAGGATATTGGCGCCCGTGCCCACCTCAAGCCGAGCCGAGATGTTGATCAGATGGGGTGAGGCGGCTGTGTAGGCGGCGGTGGCGTCATAGACCTCCGCCAGCGCAATGCCGGTATCGCCGGTGGCGCCAATGATCTCGGCCGTGTAGGTCGCCGGCGGAAGAGTTTCGACAAGCGCCGAGTCCTTGCTTGCCACGGTAGTCCAGGCAAAGGCTCCAACCGCGGCGGCTGTCGATGCCACCTGGGCATTCCCCGCCCAGCCGGTGTCGGCCGCAAAGATTCCGGAGGCGCTGTTGAGCACGAGCTTGGGGTCAGGGAGTAAGCCCGTCACCCCGAACTGCGCCAGGGCCGGTCCCGAGGCACGGACAAGCACCGGAGCGCCGCTTCCATTTGAGCCGCCACCGACCACAAACCCTGCGATGAGCTGGCTCGCCCCTGTACCCACCTGGGCGCGGCAGGAGACGTTAGTGAGGTGGCCGGGGTTTGTAGCGCTCACGACGGCGAGGGTCGCCGCTGTGCTTGTGGCGGATCCCCACGCGTTGCCGGCAGAGCAGGTGTAGGCCCCTGCGTTCGCGGCGCTCGCGCCTGTTAGCATGAGAGTCGACGTTGTCGATCCTGAGACAGCCCCGCCGTCCGCGAGCGGATTACCATTGAGCGACCATTGGTAGCCCGCGGCCCCGACTGCTCCGACGCCAAAGACGACCGTTGAGCCGTTCTGGACGGTCTGGGAGACGGGCTCGGCGATGAAAGCCGGCGGGCTAGGGCCCAGCGTTGTCTCAAAGACAAAGTGGGCGGCGGTCAGGGCTGGAACGGTGTAGGTGAGCTGGTTATTGGTGAGCGTTGCCGACGGAAGGGCCTTGATGTTGGGGCTCGAGGCATTGAAGGCGTACACGTTCGCCGCCATGTACGTTGATGGGCCGGCGATCTGGAAGGTGACGCTTGCAGCCTGCGTGTAGCTTTTGTTCAGCACCACAACGTGGAGGGCGCCGGTCGCGTCGAGCGAGGCGTAGGCAGACGAATTGACCGTGTCGGAGTCCGTCTCCTGGACCGAGGTGCTTCCGAATTTCCCGCCCTGGCCGTCGTAGTTTAGAAAAAGGTTGAAGGCCGCCGCCGCGTAGACGGGGGCGGGCGAGCCGTGCAGAAGCCAGAAACAGCCGAGGTAGACGCCGTATTTGCCGTAGATCCCAAGCACGTCGGCCTGGGCCAGGCCGCCTGAAATGTCGCTTTCTCCTCCATAACAGTACTCCGTAAACGAAAGCTTGGTGCCCGGGTAGCGGGCGCTAATTGACGCCTCGATGTTCGGTATCCACGGGAGAAACTGGGAATCGTACGTCTGCACCCAGCTGTTCTCCACGTAGGACGGGTCCCAGAGGACCCGGGGCGCCTGGACGCGGTCCATGTCGGTCGCCATGTCGGTGTAGTCGGTCTGGGCCGTGATCGAGGTCCCTGCGACGGGGCCTCCGATGTTCTCGTCGCTGTAGCGGTGGAGGTCCAGGACGTCCAGGAGCCTCATCCCCGCCGACGCGGACGCCTGGTTCATCTGTTGAAGGTAGTAGTCGATGAACCAGCGGTAGCCCGTCGAATTCTGCACCGCTGCCCAATCGGGCGCATTTTGAAAGGTCATGTAGGCCTCGCTCCCGTAGAGCACCGGACCCAGGACCTCTGCGGAGGGGTCCATGCGCTTGACCGTCTTGGCTAGCGCCTCGGACTTCGTCGTCTCCTCCGCACAGGTGGTCTGCGCGGGATGCAGGTAGGGGTGCGTCGAGGGCCAGAGGGACGGCTCATTGTCCAGGTTGTAGCCACGGATCCCGGTCTTCCCGGTGGCAGGCCCGTACTTTGTGATGAGGAGGTTCAGGAGCTCATCCATGTAGACGACCCCGTCGGTAAAGTTCGGTGGGTTCAGGTACACTCCTCCTGGCTTGTCGTTCACCACATTGTTCCACCGAGACGATGGGGCTGCCTGAGCGGCCGTGACCGGGCCGCTCTCGTCCGCGGCGACATAGCCGGCCATCTGGAGCGTGACGATAGTGTAGGGTGTGCCGTAGGCTAGGGACTGGTCGTGAAAGTTGGTGAGCGCAATCGCCGGGATGCTCTGCTGGGACGCCGGGAGCCCGGAAACCATGAAGTTGTCGCTATTATTGATATAGTCGTTTCCGGCATTCGAGGCGTTGGTTTCCCAGTTGTAGCCGGTCAGGCGGTCGCCCCCGATGCGGCGCGACCCAGGGATTGCGACTCCGGGCAGGTCCTGGTTGGTCCCGTAGATGAAAGGGCTGATCGCAAGCGTTCCGGCACCCGGATTAACCGCAATCTTGATGGATAGATCCGCCAGCAGGGCCGTGGGGAAGACTAGGAGCAGGGCGCACCAAACGGGCGTTCTCATGGGGTGGAGCATACTACACACGCGCGAAGCGCGCCTCAATGCCATACGGATTAGGCGGCGGTCTGTGGCAAAGCGGCAAAACCGGGCTGGCTGCCCGAAACCTCAGCTTTAGGTGATTCCGGCAATTCGCGCCGCTCTGAGAGTCGGTTTAATTCCTCGGCAGCGTTTGCCGTCACGATTTCCGTTGCGATGGGCTACCCTATGGCGGAATCAACGGATGAATCGCAAATGTTGGCGTTCTTCGTGACAAGAGGCAGCCGAAAGACCGTAGCGATGGCCGCGATGATTCGGTCAAACTGATCGCGATGAGGCATGCCATTAACACGATAATTAAATCCTTCCGCATGGTGCGATGCTGAGGAACAGGAGTTCGACTCTACCCGCAACAAGCGGCGTAGAAGCCTGGTGGGCTGCTGTCTTAGGCGCAAAATCTTGCAACTGGCTGCAACCAAAGCAATCGGCTGACTCTGCAGCGATGGAGTCTCTCGGCGTCCACCAGTCCAACCAATCCGGATGCCAGCGCACCGAATTTGGCGTAACGTTGCCTGCAATTGCGACGTGCCGAGTGTCACTCAGGATCGGTGTCCTGCAAAGGTATCAGGGACAGCCGTTCGGCTTAAGGCCGACGGGTCTCCGGCTTCTGGTGCAAATCGGGCTTCAGATTTGCTCTTCGGGCCGCTTGTGGCCATTTAAGGGCATGTCCATCGTTCCCGGTTTGAGAAGCCCCTATGCCAAGGTTGACCGGCTGGTCTATTTCGGCCGGATGCTTGATAAGATCCGTTTGCATGGAGCCGGAAAATTGCCGGCTGACGAGTATGTTGCCAACTTGGGCAAGGGCTTCGACAAACGCTGCTGCGGCTTCTTGAGGATCAGCTATGATGAGCTAAAGGCTCGAGTTGTGGCGGGGACCGGCTCGGACCCGTCGCTACTGGCCTGGGCCGAAGATCTGGGCGGACGCAGATCGGACGAGGACTGCGAGTTGTGGAATTCGTTTATGATGAAACGCGGTTTCCGTGACGAGGCGTCGTCGACGCTCGCGAAGCGCATCCAGGAGAGCGGCTTTGAGGGGAAACCTATCATGACCATGTTCGATTACATCGACTTTGACGAGGGCCGCGATCCGGTAAGCGCTAGATCCTGGGAAGGGTAGGGGTCGCGTCCAATAGTAGGCGTGGGGCGCGGACGTGTCCCAAAATGCATCGAATTCGGAGCAACGGAATCAGCGTAACGTCGCACTGATGCAGTTTGGGTAGAGCAGGCCCCTACGGGGTCCAGCCGTGCGGCGCACAACGGTGTAGATCAGCGAAACCAAAAAAAAGCGGCTGCGGGCCCTTGAAGGCCGGCGCAGCCGCTGTGGGAAAACGATAGTGACTTTGACGTCAGCTCACATGCTTCGAGACGAGGGCGGTCATATCAAACATGCTTACCTGCGCTTTGCCCTTGAAGATAACCTTGAGGGTCGCGTCGGCATTAATCATGCGTTTGTTCTTTTTGTCCTGGAGGCCGTTCTTCTTGATGTAGGCCCAGAGCTTCTTGGTGAGCTCAGTGCGGGGAAGGGGCTTTGAGCCGACAACGGGAGCGAGTGCGGCGTCCGGTTGGACGGGCTTCATGAATGCAGCGTTAGGTTTGCGAGCGGGTTTCTTAGCCATCGGATTTGGAATGCAGCGCCCCCAGTGGTAGGAGGATTGCTGCGGGGTAAGACTAGCCGTGCCAAAGCGGGAAACCAAGGACGATCGCTGTGGCTGTGGCGCCAGCGTTGCCCGCGCCGTCCCCAGCGAGGCCGGACAGCGCGGGAGCCCGGCAGGGAAGGGACATCCTAGTGACGGCCGCTTTGGTGGATTCGGACGGGACGGGGGCCCGGGTGCGATGCTGCGAACCCGTTGGTCTGGTTGCTCTTCAACTGCTTATACTTGAGCTCGGCAGTGAGGAAGTTGGCTTGGTCGCTTGCGGGGACCGGGCTCGGGCGGTTGGTGGAGCCCAGTGGGATCGGGTCTTTGTGCATAGCCCAAGATATGCCAAAATACCGGATTTGCGAGTGCAGGGCTAATCTTGGGGGGCGCCCGCACAGACTCCCCGTGGGCGCTCGTAACACTTGGCGGGAAGACGGGTCTGCCGCCGGTGCAACTTAGCAGCGCAACGGCACGCCCCCCAAAAAACCTCCGGAAATGAATTGAGGGCCCTAGAGCGGAATCATGGCCCAAGTTTAACTGAATGGCTGCCACCGAGCAGCCTAGATTGGGTCACTATGGCACGTCCCACTTTGTTTCTTTTGGCTAACGGTGTCATTAAAACCATCACCCTACGGAGAGGGTTGAACGTTTGAGAACTGCGGAAGACCGACCCGAGAACCTCTCAAGTACACGACAAGGGGTACAAGTTATCCTCTGCCCGCCGTAAGGACGCTCGACACTTCGTGGGCTTTAAAGTTAATGGAGCCGAAGACGATGCCGATCCCAATGCGGGAGCAGCATGTTCGATCCATGAAAAAGCCGGTCCCCCACAAGCCTCATAAGCGTCGATCGGACCGTGGCTCGGCAAACTCCGCTCCCTCCTCTCTTGCGAAGGGCAGCCCGAGGGAGGAGCGCTCCTTTCCCATCGTGGGCATTGGCGCTTCTGCCGGAGGATTGGAGGCGTTGGGACAGTTTCTCGAACACGTGCCGGAAAACTGCGGCATGGCCTTCGCCGTCGTCCAGCATTTGGATCCGACGCAGAAGGGCATGTTAACCGAACTGCTCCAGCGCACCACCACGATGAGGGTGGTTCAGGTGAAGGATCGCATAAAAGTCCTGCCCAATTGTGTGTATGTGATCCCGCCCAACAAGGACATGTCGCTCCTGCACGGCACACTCCACCTGCTTCCCCCGAGCGCGCCTCGCGGACTGCGTCTGCCCATAGATTTCTTTTTTCGGTCGCTCGCCGAGGATCAGCATGAAAGAAGCGTTGGGATTATCCTTTCGGGCATGGGAAGCGACGGAACGCTGGGCCTAAGGGCCATCAAGGAAAGAGGCGGTGTGACGCTGGTACAGGATCCAGCTACGGCAAAATACGACTCCATGCCCCGCAGCGCCGTTACGGCGGGGCTGGGGGATTTCGTGGCACCGGTTGAGGAATTGCCGGGCAAACTCGTTGCTTACTACCAATATCTGCCGCAGATCAGTATGTCCGATCTGCCCTTGGCGGAAAAAGACCAGAGCGCCTTGGAAAAGATAGTGATCCTGCTGCGCGCGCACACCCGCCATGATTTCACCATGTATCGGCGGAGCACACTGTATCGGCGGGTCGAACGCCGGATGGGCATCCATCGGTTGAGCAAGATCACCGTCTACGTCCGGTATTTGCAGGAAAATCCGCAGGAGCTGGACATCCTCTTTAAGGAACTGCTGATCGGCGTGACACGGTTTTTCCGTGATCCCGCAGCTTGGCGGTTCCTGGAGAAAGAAGCGCTCCCAAAGCTGCTCGCTGACCGGCCCTCGGGCAGCGTGCTACGTGCGTGGGTCGCGGGGTGCTCGACGGGCGAGGAGGCTTACTCGCTGGCAATAGTGTTCAGCGAGGCGCTTAAGCGGCCAGGGCCCATCAACAGTATTTCCCTGCAGATCTATGCCACCGACCTGGACAAGGACGCCGTCGACAAGGCTCGCCTCGGTTTCTTTCCGGAGAACATTGCCGCCGATGTTTCACCCGAGCGACTCGCCCGGTTTTTCGTAAAGGAAGAAAATGGCTACCGCGTAAACAAGCAGATCCGAGCCATGGTGGTCTTTGCGCCCCAGAATCTGATCATGGATCCACCGTTCACCAAGCTGGACATTCTGTGCTGTCGGAACCTGTTGATCTATCTGACCCCGGAATTGCAAAAGAAACTTTTCCCGCTCTTTCACTACAGCCTGAATCCTGGCGGCGTGCTGTTTCTAGGCAGTGCGGAAAGCATTGGGAACTTCTCCCATTTGTTCGTGCCGGTCGCTCTCAAAGAACGAATTTTTAAACGGAACGAATCCATTATCTTGGGCCACCGTCTCGATTTTCCAGCAGTATTTGGTCCGAGCCCGGTGAACCGGCTGGAGGCGTCTCTGCCCGTGCGTCGTTCCAGCCCCAGCCTCCAGGCGCTGGCGGAACAGTTGGTCTATGCGCGCTTTGCTCCGCCGGCGGTGCTCGTCGATGAACAGGGCGACATTGTCTTCTTCAGCGGCCGGACCGGACAATATCTGGAACCGGCCGCAGGCAAGGCCAACCTGAACGTCATGGCCATGGCCCGCGAAGGGCTCCGCTATGATCTGGCCAACGCGCTTCAAAAAGCTCAGCGGAAAAAGGAGAAGGTCACGGTCCGGGACATCAAGGTCGGGGTCGGCGTCGCCGCACGGTCCGTGGATCTCGTGGTCCAGGCACTCGATGAACCCAAAGAGCTTCGCGGGATGGTCCTGATCGTATTTTCCGAAGCCGTGATCCCGGCCGAAACCGGCGCTAGAGGCCGGTCAAAAAAAGCTCGTGTGGCCCGCGCTCCACAGAGGGAACTAGAGCGGCAACTGCTGCGCGCCCGCGAGGATGTGCAGGCGGGACGCGAGGAGATGCAGAGTTCGCAGGAGGAACTGAAGTCGATCAACGAGGAGCTGCAATCCACCAACGAGGAATTACAGTCGACCAACGAGGAACTCACGACCTCGAAGGAAGAGATGCAGTCGTTGAACGAGGAGCTCCAGACGGTCAACACCGAGTTGCAAACAAAGCTGGACGAGCTTTCCGGGGCGAACAGTGACATGAAGAATCTGCTCAACAGCACGGATATTGCCACGGTGTTTTTGGATAACGATCTTCGTTTGCGGCGGTTCACCCTTCAGGCGAAGACCATCGTGAAATTCATTCCGAGCGATGTCGGCAGGCCGTTCACAGACCTGGCTTCCGACCTAATCTATCCGGCGCTGGTCGCGGATGCGCACGAGGTGCTGCGGACTCTGGTCTTTTCCGAAAGATCAATCACGACCCTGGACGGGCGCTGGTTTACGGTGCGCATCATGCCCTACCGCACCATGGATAATCGGATTGACGGCGTGGTCATCACCTTCGCGGACATCACCGCGGCCAAAAAAGTGGAGGCAAGTTTACGCGAGAAGAACATTGATCTCAACATGCATTCGGCGGAGCAAGGGCGCGCATTGGATCGAGCCGAGGAGCGGTTGCAGACCCGTGACGCCCGGCAGCAACTCCGTGTGGCCAAGGATAGAAAGATCCCAAGAGCGGTCCGCGCTCCGGAGAAGGCCAAAACATAAAAAAACACCCCAACACCTCGCGAGGCACCGGCGAGTTGCGCCGGTGCGCTGAACATCGGCTGCGCAAGCAACCGACAGGCGGGGCGCGAATCGAAACCAAGGCCGACGCTCAACGTATCCTCCATGAATTGCAGGTTCATCAAGTCGAACTGGAGTTGCAAAATGAGGAACTCAAACAATCCAAAGCCGAGGTCGACGCGGTTTTGGAGAAATATACCGATCTCTATGATTTCGCTCCGGTCGGCTATTACACCCTCGCTGCCGATGGCACTGTTCAACTGGTAAATCTCACCGGGGCGAGCTTGGTCGGTATCGAGCGCTACCAGTTGGTGGGTCGGCGTTTTGGACTGCTGGTTGCCCCCGAACATCGACCGGGCTTCAATTCCTTCCTAAATCAGGTATTTGCAGGCCAGACCAAGCAATCGGGCGATTTCGAGCTCTTGAGCAAAGGCCAGCCGCCCCGAACCGTGAACATAGAAGCCCGACGCCTGCCCAACGGGCTAGAATGTCGCGCGGTGATGGTAGACGTCTCCCAGCGGCTGCGGGATGCAAGCGTGATACGGACAAGTGAAGAACGCTATCGCACCTTGTTCGAGCTGAGCCCGGTGGCCGTCTATTCCATTGATACTTCGGGGGTGATTCAGAATTTCAACCGCCATGCTGTGGAATTGTGGGGCCGTGAGCCAGCCTTAGGGGACACCGACGAGCGGTTTTGTGGGTCGTTCAAGCTATTCCGTCCGGACGGCAGTTTTATCCCCCACGAACAATGTCCCATGGCTGAGGTGGTGAGCGGCAAAATAGCGGAGACGCGCGATACGGAAGTGCTCATCGAGCGGCCTGACGGTTCGCGGATTACCGTCCTATTGAATATCCGTCCGATGAAGAACGACCGCGGGGAAGTCACGGGAGCAATCAATTGCTTCTACGACATCACCGAGCGCAAAAGGGCCGCGAATGCGCTGCGTCGTGCCGAAGTGCTGACCGCCTCGAACGCGAAATTGGTCAAAAGCGAGCGCTACGCCCATCAATTGCTGAGACGATCGCATCTACTGCAGAAAAAACTGCGTCATGTCTCCCATCAGATCCTGCAGGCGCAAGAGAACCTTAAAAAGGAGATCAGCCGAGAGTTGCATGATAAGATCGTCCAACTCCTGATCGGCATAAATATCAATTTGGAGGCTTTCGCCAAGACAGCGCAGAGCAACCCGCGGAGCATCCGGCGGAAGATCATTCCGGTGCGCCACTTGGTGGAAAGATCAGTCCGGACGGTCTATCAGTATGCCCGCGACCTTCGGCCTGCTATGCTGGACGACCTCGGGTTGGTCTCGGCGCTCAATTCCTACCTTAGAGACCTTTCTAAGAGGACGTCACTTAAGGTGCAAATCACTGCCTCTGACGGGGTTGAGGCTATGGACAATGACAAACTGACGATGCTCTACCGGGTCGCACAGGAAGCGCTCACCAATATCGAAAAACACGCGGAAGCAAGCGTGGTCAATCTGGTCATTCATCGATCCCGGGGTCGTGTGAGCATGGAAATCATCGATAATGGCAAGGCTTTCGATGTGGTGCGGTTTTCGGACGCCAATTTGACCCACCGACTCGGATTGACCAGCATGCGCGAACGAGTGGAAATGTTCGGCGGTCGATTTAGCATCGTGTCCATCCCTGGCACGGGCACAACCGTTCGGGCAGAAGTTTCCGTGAGCAAAAAAAAGACACGGAAATAGCCCATCGCACCGCGGGCGGTTGCTGCCACAGTCATTCCCTGAAAAGGCACTATTGCCGATTTCGGATTCGTTGCTGGGCAGCCTTCGGCGGCCGAACAATCCGGGCAAGTTCTTGGGCGATATCCTCGGGCGAAAGAATGAAATCAACGCACCCGCTTGCGATTGCGCTCTCAGGCATATCCGGCTGCCCAGCCGTGTCTAACTTCTGCGCTATGGTAATGCCCCCGACATCCTTGATACCACGCAGCGCGGCGGCCCCGTCACCATCATACCCAGAGACGATGACGGCGACCAGCTTGCCTTCCCAGTGCTGCGTCAGGGATTTCAGGAAAACCGTTATAACATCGGGCCAACCCCGGGGCTTTGAGATCGGTTTCAGACGGACTTCGCCATTGAGCACGTGTAAATCCCGCTGTTCCGGGATGATGAATACATGGTTGGGCTTAATGAGCAGTCTTTCCGTAATCAACTCGACCGGCATCGTGGTATAGCTCGGGAGAATTTCGTGGAGCCTAGTAGCGACAGTTCTAAGGTGGTTAACGATTACGATGGCAACTCCCAGGTCGGCCGGCAGATGCCGCAACAGGCGGATATAAGCGTCAAGGCCGCCGGCTGAACCGCCCACGCAAACCACAGGAAAATCGTTGGATGCTCCCCTAGCTTTCATCGTCACTTACGGATCGTCGGTTCGGGCGCCGTTCGTCTGCGATTCACCGCCCAATCACTTCTTCACCCGAAATCCGCCCATCAGAAAGACGATGAGGCATACCAGCAGAATTAGACCGACACCGCCTCCACCAATGGCGGGACCTCCAAAGTAAAAACCGCCGCCACCGAACAAAAGGAGAAGGACGATTACGAGGACCAGTAGGTTCATGGTTCCCAAAATAGCTCGATCAGCTGGTCATTCCTATGGGGTCTTCCCCCCCCGAGATCAATCTTCGGGAGGCGAGGGCGAATACGGTAGGTCGATGGCCCTCCGTTCATGTGGATCAATTGAATACGAACAATTTACCCCACGGGACAATCAGGCGGGCGATGGCCTATATTGTCTTACATCTTAATCCTCTCGACCCGAGTGATATCAAATGCACAGGGAAGGAACACCGGGGACCGGAGCTCAATGGCCCCGTGTGCGCATCCACGAATCCAAGCGCTCAAGACCTAGCTGAATGCTCTCGTGGCCGAAAAGCCGACGGCGCCTTGCCACAAATGCGCTTGAAGGCAGTGCTAAACGCGAATGCGTCGGCATAGCCCGTACGCGCTGCGATCGCCCCAATCTTCTCCGTGGAACAACGAAGCAGGTCGGCAGCAAAGCGCATTCTTAAGCGAGTCAAATGGGCCATTGGCGAACGGTGGATATGCCTATTGCAAAGGCGCCGCAGGGTTTCCTCGCTGGTGCCGGCGCATTGGGCCATGCGCCGCAAGGTCCATGGACTACCGAGTTCCTGTCGGACCGTCAGCCACAGCCTTTCGAGCCGCCGGTCCCCTTTGGCCGGATTCAACATCCGAAGTACACGCTGGTGCACGAGCGTCCCCCAAAACTCTTCTTGCTCTGCAGGCAGCTTTTCTGCCGTTTCGTGGCAAAGGCCCTCGATCGCAAGACGCAGTCCTTTCGCATCGACCGGCAGAAGTCGAGGTTCCTCGCCGGGATAGAGCGTCGGAAGATTCGATGCCTCCCCATACAGGACCCAGCTTACGCGCCAAATGCAACCGGGTCGGATACGGTATGCATGAAAGTACCTTGGAGAAGTTACGTAAGCATGCCCTTCCGTACATCGCCGCCAACCGCCATCGATGAGCACATCGCCTTCGCCCTGTTCACAGGCCAGGATCATGGAAAAAGAAGGGCTCCTCCGCAGAAACTCGTAGCCGCGGCGCGCCTCGGAGAATCCGGCGTAGGTAATTCCGTTGGACGCTAGCCCGGATACCTGAGCCGAACTTACCAACCATTCCCGTGTCGCGGGACCGAGTGAGTGGATATCCCGAAGCTTTCGCGACGTCCTGTCCAAAGTAGACAAATTGATGCTCATTTTAACGCGTAACCGAGAACTTGCGGTCTCCCACAACCGGCGCATGTGGGATTTTACGCATGGGATTAGGGATATGTACCATGGCCATTTGCCCTGTCGATGGGATATGAACCGGGATTAACCAGGTAGGGCGGCCGGGGCCCAGTCCTCGCCTAGGTAACCCTTAGCGCGTGGCACAAATCAACGATGCAGCGCCAATCTGGTTGGAAGGCTACCCTAATCTCGGCTGCCTCGAGCATGCCTCAAGATGCGCGACTGTGGTCATCGACAAAGGCAGCCCACTAAGTTTGGAGGTTGATGCCGCCGTCTTGGATTGTTCTAACCGACAACTAAATCCAGCGTTATCGCGAAGCCTTGGCTTTGGAGCCAGGTTTTCACTGCGTTGTAGTCCGCTTGTTTGGGCAAGTATTTTTCGAGCTCCTTTGGTGTGAGCACTTCGCCGTGGTCGATCCGCGTCTGGAGTTCGTCGGCGGACTGGAGCGTAAGTTCTAGCCCAATCGGGAGGACTGTCTGAGTCTCGTCCGGGGTTAGGACGGTTCGGACCACCCGGCCGTAGGCTGCGCCATGGGAGCCCTCGTAGGGGTTAACAGCTGTTGCTCGTTTTATCTCTTTTCATCCTGAGATTACTTGTTTTACAAGCGATTGGCACCGACAATTTGGGT
>Ga0302268_1001369_pt1 | contig 13483 bp, 10 predicted proteins | sample III_Bog_E2_1_FD_194554 | JGI IMG/M metagenome (GOLD analysis project Ga0302268, IMG submission 194554) | Peat permafrost microbial communities from Stordalen Mire near Abisko, Sweden - III_Bog_E2_1 | ecosystem: Environmental > Terrestrial > Soil > Wetlands > Peat | place: Sweden: Abisko...
ATAGTAGTATGAAGGCAAACGTATCAAATTAAAAAGCCAATGGCAAGATGAACTCTAAATTTACTCTCGTCAAATTAGAGAAACAAAGCGGTTAAAATAAAAATGGACAAGTGAAATTATTCAATGCAAAAGCAAGATGTAAATAGTGACAGAATAATACCAAACTATTATTGAGACTCAATCACAATCTATGCGGATGGATATAAACTTAATTTCAATGAGACAGCTTCGGGAAGCAGAGGAGAAGAACAAACACCTGAAATTGCAAATTAGTGAGATGAAGTAGATGAGGAATTTGTTGGAGCAGTAGAAGGAGATATTGCATCCTGAACTGTGATTTTAATGAATTAGCTTGTAAAATAACATTTATTTATCAATACCCTTATATTATTACAAAGGTTTATCCTATTATTTATCTTGTAAATTATTGCTGCTATTTTTTAAGGGAATTAGTTTAAATTTACTTAAATAGGCGGTTTGCTTAAACTTTAACACGGTACATTAAATAGCACCATTGAACTAGCAGTTATCAAATTAGTCATATAGGACTTTTAGCAATAGAATTTCTTATTATTATTTAATAGAAATGAAGAGGTACATCCTTGTTTATGTAGACCGCAGTCCGCAAAGCCAGGGCAGAAAGGGTATTGGGGCCAAATTGGTTCCTAAGAGTTTGTCGATGGCTCAGGAAAAAAGGAGGGCAAAAAAGCAATACGTCTAATGAAACCTGATCTGACAACTCATGATTTTTCACGTATACTGCCAAAGAAGATTCATCAAGATAAATAGCGTCTCTACTCTTAAGCGTTGCAGTTAAAACAAAATCTCAACGAAGTGGTTGAGGAAAATGTGCGCTTAAAAACTAAAATATCTATACTCGAGAAAGAGAAAGACAAGATGAACCGCTATATTGACAGTACGCCCGAAGCATTAGCTAACAGGGGAGGAAATAGTCGAATGCAGTTGTTTGCAACTAAATCTAACGAAGTAGATCCCTTTTTATTTAGAAATAAAACGCAGCCATGCGCAACCTCAAAAAGATGATACGAGATGCTCGTGAATAGAATGAATACCTGAAGGCAGAGACTCAAAAGATAAAGAAGACTATTAAGTATACATCCATCAATGAGCTTGAAATTGAAAAAAAGATGTTGATGGATGAGAATAAACGACTCTCTGATCTTTTGGAAGAGGCTAGTGGGCATGTGCAAAACCAGTAAGATTTAGAGCGCGAGAATGAAGAATTTAAAAAATATTTAGAAGAGGAAATCGATCAAAATAAGCAGCTGAGTTAAGAAAATCAAAAATTTTCAGAGATTATTGAGGAATTATAAATAAAACTAAAAAGTGAAACTGATAAGTATCAGACCAAAGAAAAAAAATTAACAAGGGATTTAGCACTTTAAAAGAGGAGGACAAATGATCACCAGAGGTGTGTTGACGATCTCAGAAAAGAGCTTAAAACTCTTCAAAATAGCCAAAGTCAGTTAATATCAGGCAATAAAAAACCGGGAAAAACATTTATAAGACCTACTTCCTCCATTCCTCAGAACAGGATTCAACAAGTGTCTTCTTTACCGACTGATACTCTTCAAGGATCAATGAAATCTCCAACCAAAGACAAGGAAGCTAAGTAAGCTCAAGAGATTTATTCGAAGAATGAATAACTGGAGAGATAGTTGAGATAAATCAAGTCAAAACTAGAACAATCTGAGTCCTAACTAAAAAAGAAAACACTGGGATAGGATGCATTGGCAGAGAATAATGTAAAGAATTAAAAAGAAGCAGTTGAGGTGAAGAACACCCAAGTATAGATGCCAAAAAAAGAGTAAGTAAAATAAAAATAGAAGCTCTAAAAAATGATAAAAGTTCCAACCGTGCAAAAAGAATAATAGTAATCCTACCAACAGAATGGTTTTTAATAGTAGGCTGACTCATATGCTCAGTAATTCTAAAAAAATACTTCTCCCAAATAAAGTAAAAAATAAATAAAAAAATAAGAATCAGAACAAATTCAAAAGTTAAAGAAAGATTTCTAAGAGAATGAGGAAGAAGAGGAACTCTATAAAAAAGATGAATCCGATAAAAAAGAGAAGAAAGGGAAAAATTTAAAGAAAGATAAAAAGAAAAAAGAAGGCAGCCCCAAAACTGCAGTCTATAAACCTAATAAAAAGATACTGGCTGAAATTAAAGAGCTATTGACTTACCGCATGAAATCGCAGAGATATCCTTTTGCTGATTTAAAGAATGATATTGAGGCTGCATAGACTAGTAGTTTTAGTTATGCAGATCTTTGCAACATGCTTGTCAACTAACCTTTCTTCCTCACCTCTGACTATACAAAAGAATTCTTGTGTTACTGCTATTAAAAATAAAAGGTGGGACAGGATTAATCTTTGTAGAATGCTGTGCTGGTCGCTAAATTGAGGAAAGTGATGGAAGATTTTCCGTTACTGGATGAAAACTAATAAAAATAGATGATAATGCGCATTGCCGAGATGACCAGCACGTACCCCGAATAGTTGCAAATCGCTTTTGACAATATTAAAAACGGAGAATAAACCGTTACCAAAAAGGATCTTATTGAGATGTTCTAAAAGTTATAATTGGAGCATAAATACATAGAACTTATCATCGCAGAGCTCTCTCTATGTTCAGATGATCTTGAGCATCTCAACTTTGTGGGTTTCTTCGAAAGGTTTTATATGGAAGATTAAGGCTATCATGATGTTAATGCTATTCAGGAACAGGGAGAGGAAAGCGAATAATAATCTTGCCGCAGATCAAGTCGAGCAAAGAAAGGCAAGGTCACTCTAAAGCATTAGGAATCAGAAGATAGAATCCCTAATTTGGCCCTTGCCCCTTAAAGACCGGTAGACAAGCGAAATCCAGGCTTTGAAGATGATGACATTGTGTCAGATGATGGTCGAATTTGAACCATTTTATACTTCTTCTCTTTAAATATAAACTTCTTATCGCTATTTAAATAAAATAGGCTGGAACAGCATCTTTTTAATATTTCAAGTGACGGGCTGCAAATCAAAAAATGTTAGAAATAAATATGTTCTCTGAAGAGGAGAATTTTAATAGTGTTTAGTAAATGAAGTTAAATTTACTCGTAAAAATGGTAATAAATCCTTTTTCCAATCCAAATATAAATGCTCAATTTAACTTCATACAGTCTCTCCCCTCGGAAATCCTCCGTTCGGATTCACAAACAATCCCCTATCAAAAAGCAAAATCTTTCAACAGAGCTCTATGCCCCTCAACACCACACCTAAATTGGGACAGCTTGTACCAGCTACTCTCCCACAAAGCATCATTTTTCATCAAATTACCACGGATAGAACATTTCCAAATAATTTAAAGTTTGCTCATCTAATGCTGTTTTTGTGTTTTGTCGGAAAAAAATGTCTGAGGAATAAATGACATTAAAATCGACAGTAAAAAAAAAGCCAATCAATATGTTCCGGTAAACTGAAAGCTGTATGAAGGAGTAGGCCTTTGTCAAAAGAAATAGCGCGTGGCCAGCTCGTTTTAGGATACACCCTACCTACAGTAATGGCTTTGGACATGGTCCGAGTATTTCTGAAGAACTTAAAGCCAAGAAGATTACTGAGCCCGTAGCATAGATCTATTTCAATAAAATCGACCCTTGGGAATCTCCTAGCAAGCACATATAAATATAGTAGCTCTTTTGATGCCGTATATATATGTGATTTGATGATACCCTCTTAAAGACGAATTGTATATTAAGCAATAGTTTAAGGAGTGCAAAGTTTAAAGAAAGTATCAAGATTTCATAAACTTCAACCAAAATTATTACAGAGAAATATAATTATTACGATTAAATTAATGCTAAAATACTAGGATTAATTAATAAATATCTAATGATGGTAATGTTAATTATGAACTATAAATATAGACTCTTACCATCAAAAATTTAATCATCAGAAAAATAAAAATACACCTTAAGAGAATCATTAAAGCTAGACTAACTTCAATAAATTCAAATAAATCACCATCAATATCTTTTCATCTCATATCTATCAATCAATATTTAGGGCCGCACTTTAAGCCATAATTCATATCATTGCCTTCATTAAAATACTCAAATAAAGCAGTATGCAACATCAACATTATCATCCGTTTATCACCTCCACACTTTCAATGTCCATGGGTTCACATTGGTATCCAGCATTGTACTAATCAATGGCTGCAATATCATCAATGAGTCGTTGGTAGATGTTGGGAGAGTATATCACAAGGCAGAGCTGGGGAATAGTTGAATCAGTCAGAGGGTCTTCGATTTTGTTATGTATGGACAAGTACCGAGATGCCTCAGGGGTCAACTACCAATTCCGCAGCATCTTGAGCTTGTAAGATAACTGCTAGGACTAAGCATAGCCAGAAAATTTGCATTTGCGTACTGGAGGAGGTTCCTATAGAGTTGGACCAAAGCGCTTCATCTATGAAACTCTAGAATATATTATACTCTATAAATTAGTATCAATTATTTTTGGATGAATGACTTAAATTGCCAAACTTAAACCATCAAAATAGCCTCCACAATTAAACATGATAAGTCTCACCATGAATGGGGGACGTGATATCCTTCAACAAGGACGTGTTTTGATTTAGCACTTGAACTATTAATCATCAGACGATAGGTGATTGATAATTTGTTGAAACTAATTTGACCATCAAATTCAGTACACATTGTTATCTCTATGCTAATTAATTAACAAATCAGATGTGACAAGAATTACAATCTTATATAATTATTCAGTAAAGTGTAAAGAATGAGCTGTATGGATAAGCACGAAGACTACCTAGACCTAAAAATGGAAGACTAAAGCAACCAGTACCTCTTCAAATAACTCCTCAACTATCCAGGAACGGATTAGGATCGCTATATTGATGATTTTCTCCTTCCACATCCTCTTATTCAGCAGGAATTTACTCAACCAGACTTTCCTCTGACTGAATTGCATATTATCTCAGAAGTATCCCGATACGTCAATTTCAAAACTGCTCCCATGACTGAGATCATGAACTATATCGAACAATTTTATCCTCTTCCCCACTCAAATGTTAGGCCTATTTACCTAGCTGCCCGGAAGCTCAAGTTGAGACTCAAAAGATAGCATGCAAAAAAACGGCCATAAAATTATTGCAAAGGGCTCTCATAGATTTAGCAGTAACATGATCAATCACTTCAACAAAAGGAAATAAAGACTTAGGATTCAGGGCTGTCTCCAGTAATGTTTACCGATGAGTCCCTTTAAACCATGAAAAAGAAGCGTAATAGAATGTCTGCTCAAAACTCACGAGATCGCAAGAAAGAGTATCTCGAACAGATAGAGAAATAGAACCGATAGTTGAAGTAGGAAGTCGCTCGGTTATCTGAGCAGCCAACCAAAAAATCACTAAAACCTCAAACACAGGAATTTCTCAAAGTAATTCTTTGCTTAGGCATCACTTGCTTTTTGAATATTGGTTCAAACCCTTGCTTAAATAATTCTCTTTCGAAAGAGGTTATTGAAGTGGGGAATGCGAACATTCCAACTCTCAAAGAAGATCCTTTTAGCAAACTAAAATTAATAGATAATTAGTTTGATTATTTCAAAAAACTGTTGCCATTACAGAATCAATAAATTTTGGATCAATTTCTGAGCTAGTCAAACGATCACAACAACTTGATCAATCCAAACTAGCAGATGATGAAATGTCTGAGTCTAATGGAAGAGAACAAGTCGTAGTATTTTTAAAAGATCAGTAAAATAAGGGATAAGATGGCTGGAAAGAATCACCAAATAAACACCAAAACATCTCTGATTTATCCATGATTTAGTTACATTTAATGGTTTGTATTCAATATCATGCTCATAAGTGTTGATAAACCCATTTCCAATAGAAAACTCGCTGTCTATCTTTTTGAGACAGCTATAGACTGATATTTTTGGCAAATTACAACTTGTCTTCGCTCTCAGTATAGATATGCATTAAAGTTGTTAAAATCTATCTTTCAATTTAGAACATCAGTCCTTCCTCTCCCTTCCCCTTTTTCTTTTCCATTTCAGTCTTAAGTTGCTCCCACCAAATTTTACAGGAGTCCATTATTTCAGGATATTGCGAATAGCTTGAAATGAATATCTTTGTCACTGCGCTCTGCGACGGTATGCCCTTCAGTTGGAGAGAAGGAAAGAATCCTCGCAAATAGTTCCACGCAGCTTTATTGGATTTATACTCTTCGATTTTCTTTAATGTGTACTTGATTTCCTTGGCTAATATTTCTTTCCTCTTTTCTTCTGAACAATTTTCATCAGAAAGGATTTTTCCGATGAGATAAAATCTGTAGGACCATGCACTGTTGTTAAAGTAGTCCTTTTGGATCATTTCATCTGCAAAATTAATTTATTCTTCAAAGCAACCGAGATTTTATATCAACCAAATCCTCAGACTCCAAGCATGGTAGTTTTTGGCGTCTTTATTAAATATTTCCTTCATTAAATTCAGCTACGTCTTGAATTAATTTCGCAATTATGATAGGAATCTTTTCTGCTACCAAACTTGAAAAGATTTTCCTTTTTCGCCAAGGCTGTTATGGGTAAACTACTGTTCTCGCTTTAGATCTGGTGAGTTGGCCAAGATATACATTTTCTTCGCGTACCAAGCATTATAATTACCGCTGTCGTTTTTCAAAAGTAGTTCACAGATACGGTTGGTCTAGGCATCAAAACATTTGTCTTATATTCGTTTTTTAAGCTCCATATAGGAGCTAAAAACTATATGATAAAGCTCGTACATTCATATTTATAGACTGGAGCGAGAAGAGGCATTATTTAATTAAGATCGGTTTGCTGCATGTTGTCTATTTCAACAAATTATAGCAATTACAATCAATAATGAATTAATCTATTAACAGTTATTGTATATGTTTCAAGAAAGACTACCATTATAGTTTAATATTGATTGGTTATTTTTAGATCACATGTAGACATACACCAAATAATAACAACTTGAGCCTTTGGTATACATCCACTGATTGCTTTTAGGATCGATTAAGGAGTGCAGATCTTTGCTGTTATCACAAACGATATCCCATTGCTGCCCATCATTCTCCTTTAAATGGTCAACAATGAGAGCAGAAGAAAAAGAGTGGCAATTACAAGGTGAATCCGTATCATATTTCTTGACTACTGAAGTAATAAAGGTGTTTTGCTTTTAAGAAATGCCCGATCCTGCTCCCTCCTGTTAAATGGTGACATATTGCATGTCTGTTTTATTTCTAGCTATCTTTGTGAACAAATATGACCAATCTGGGTATTTCAAGTTAATATTGGACAATGAGGCGCAGATGTTGTATATAGTGGAAGAAATAAAACCAGATGAGGTTGCATTTGTTTGGATAAAAATAAAGTATTAATCCGGTGATTCGGCTTCATACATATTCATATAATTGGCTATGTAGTTTAAGTTTTTAGCCATATTGGATTCCCAAATTGTGCTAGCATCGTTGGCAGCTTTCGCGAATCTTTGGATTAATGATTTGCTGGCTCCTGGGCAAGTATAGTTATCGAATTTCAGCTGGTCGGGAGAAGATAAAATGTAGGGTTATTGTTAAGACTATTTTTGTATACTCCAAGTCAAGGCGATGGTAATTAAAAGGCAAATTAAAAGGGTCTTATGCATGGGAGGTAGATTAATTATAATTTTAATATTTTCTATTCCAATTATCAACACAATGACTGAATAAACAATAAAGATTATTTCATATATCTTGTACTCAATTCAGCCAGCCTAATCAAGAGAAGTGCGTCACCAACTCAAAATAAAGCAGTTAGCCAATTTTTGTGATTTATTTATGCTGATACATATTATTGGCGTATAATATATGAGTTATTACGATTTATACTATTCTTAATTAATAGCAGCAACAATCACTCATGCTTAAACTGATCTTTTGCATTTGCTTTATTGCCACTGCCCTTTCGACAGCTATGAACTCTGCCTTAATGCCTGCTACCACCTCTCCCCCAAATTTAAAGTTTGCCAATTACACTGGAGCTTGTGTCACTTAAGACCAGATCAACACGTTCAAAGGTGCGGTTATCGCAGCCAGTATGATCTATATAGAGAAATCACAGATTTTAGGGTACATCAAGACCAATATGGATGCTTACTAAGGCAATGCATTCGAAACCTATGTCGTCATCATGCAAGAAGGAAAAGCTGATATTGTCAACTGGGCTGTCCACTCACTCAATAACTGTAATGTAGCAACTCTCGAAGCATTAAATCCTTACGAGCCGACTTGGTCCTTCTTGTTTGCTAAAGTTTTAGTGCCAATATCTCGGCCAGCTTTTTTTGCTTCTGTATTGGATGAACCAAGTGGTTTTTCAATAGTTCAGGTTTACAATATCAAGAAAGCTATCCAGGAATATGAGCCCAATGTTGAGTCCTGTGATTGCATTGGCACCAAATCTATATTAGATTTTTTGATTAAGGATTTGCAAGAATGGAATGTAATTTGTTCAGATACCAAAAATCATTTTGGTTTCCTGGCTGCAAAGTTCGTTCAATGGATTCATACCAAAGGCAAGAAATGTTACTACTTCATCTATGTGATTTGATTCGTACCTCGATATATTTTTAATTTGTCTGTGATCCAACTGAACTATAAAACAATTAAGACAATAGGTTCTCGATGATTTATTTCTCCTCCTTCTAACTTAGTTTACTAATGAACATTGAAATAATCGCCAACGTGCCAAATGTTTTACTCTCTTTCTATTATAAATAAATTAATCATTGAAATTAAAAACGGCTTGGCGAAGAATTATAATTTATTTTCTGATCTCTGTTCTACGATGAACTGTAACTGCAAGATCGACATTGAGTATTGCAGTGCATGAGGATACGGCGGTTCAGCCTTAAGACTTAAAAAATTCCTACAGATTTAGTTTCCAATGACACCAGTCAGTTGTCACTCGGCAGCGTTAGTGACCAGCCGAATCGACGTTTCATTAATTAAAGGAGACAAAAAATGTATGATATGGTCTGACGGCAAAGCATAAACGGATAAAGCCTAAACCCACCGAGAAATAGCATTTCTTTTAAAGTAATGCATGTCTAATCCCTGATAAGCATTAAGAAGATCGAGATAGGCATCAAGTCATGAAGAGTGACTCTTAAATTAATGGAGTCTCTTTGAAATCGATGATTTACTATCTCTTCTTCAATTATATACAAATAATAGCCAATATAAACTTCATTATAGCTTAGATAGAGTGTGATAAATCATCTGACAGCTTTTTGGAACTTTATACGAGAATTCTCCTCAATTTCTATGTCTGCAGTCAATATCGATTATCGAGAGATATTATATAATAATGGTAAATACCTCATTCAAAGACAGCTCACTGAGCTGCACCATCAAATTGATAATGCTATTCACACTGGCTTGGGTTTCAGTCAGTCTGGCTTCAGTCCCCATTTTATCCACCGCCTTGGGTTCGTGTAATCAATGAGATAGGCAGATCAAGTCACATTACAGATAACTGGTGCCAACATGACAGGAACGATGTCCATCTACTATTACAATTTCACAGCATTAGACACAATCTCTGATGTATTTTAATCCAGTGCTGTCCTTTCAACTTTCTAATACAACACTGTCCCTGATTTTAAGTTTCGCCTATCTCTGCCCATTTACAGCTCTGGGACGAACCGCTTTAATATCGGAGTGCAGGTACTTTCTCCCTGCAATTTTGCCTTTTTAAAATTCTATATTATCTACATCACTCAGTAAAGCTCGACTTATCTCGAAATCAATTCAGTGAGTACATCAATTATTAAATAGATTTCACTTGTACCATTGCAAATGGAGCCATTGGCACCAATAAAACTGAACTTCTCAACTTCCCCACAAGACTGAATGTAGCAGGAACCGATTCGGTGAGTCCCATTGCATTTCTGTCTTCTATCTTACTACAAAACTCAGCAGTTTCTGGATTTGCCTTTACTTTAAATACTCCTCAGCCGACAGTGACTGGATATACGGCAACAGTGACCCTCACGACACCTGCAACAATAACTGAAATCTTTGTGACTCTACTAATCATAAAGAACAATCTACTGCCTGAATAATAAGTGCCTTATTTAAACTGGGGATACTAAGTTAACCAGGCACAGTTCATATCCACATCTGGTGCTTGCTCTAATTCTTTTGGCATTAATGCCAGTTATGGAGGAGCAGGCTTTAATCGTAATTGCACATTGGGACTGACCCAAGCTAATGAAGACTACAACACTCCCCTCCCTCGTGAAATTGACTTCGATTCCACTGCGGGGGCTAGTTTTACGTCCTGCGTTAATACAGCGTAAAGCAATACCTCCCTTATTCAACAACTTTTCTATGGTGTTGTCTGTTTCTACAAGGGAAGTTGTCCAAACACAACATACTATTTTGATAAAACAGTGCCAGACTGTAAATCTTGCTCAATTTTAAATGCTAGCTGCCTAACATGCAACATATCTAAATGTTTTCAATGCTCTACTGGCTTTTATCCTTTGAATCTGACTTGTGTAACCTGTACTCTAAGTCAATGTACATACTGTCTAACTGCAACAGTCTGTGCTCAATGTCTTAACACTTCCTACGTCAACAGCGCATCTGTTTGCGCACCTTGTACTGACTTACCTTACTGTACTCTTTGCAACTCCAATGTGACTTGCTTAAGCTGCGTTAATAATAGTTATGCACCTGATCAAACAGGAGCCTGCACGATATGTTATCAATTGTCGATAGAATGCCTTCAATGCTCGAACTACTTTACCTGTACTCATTGTAACACCAGTTTTTATGTTGCTGGAGGCGGTTGCTTCGCTTGCGCTTCCTCCATCAGTTATTGTAATCTATGCAGCAATTCTAGCTTCTGTAGCGCTTGCCAAACTGGATACTTCATTTCCAGTAATACTACCTGCACATTTTGTGGATCTATCTTTCCTCACTGCGGTATTTGTTCTTCCAATGCTTCGTGCACAACGTGTCAATTAGGGTACTACCCCAACAATGCGACTAGCTGTTTTCCCTGCACGTTGACAGGCTGCGTAGACTGCTCCAGCAATACAACATGTGTGCAATGCCAGTCAGGTTACTATCTCACAGGAAGTAATACATGCCAAACTTGCACGGCAAAACATTGTATAAATTGCCCTACCTCCACTTCATGTTTAACATGCGAAACAGATTTCATACTCACAGGCAACTCATGCATATGCCCAACGGGATATTGGGAAGTAACTAATGTATGTACCAATGTAATAGGATGCGTAACAGCAGTCAAAATAAGTGGTGTCTCCACTTGCCTATTCTGCAATAGCCTCGGCTATTTCATCATCAGTGGAACCACTTGTAAATGTAAAACAGGCTATCAAATCATTAACAGTGTATGCACAACAGTGTGTGGAGATGGCTACTTTTTGGGTAGTTAACAATGTGATGACGGAAACACAGCCAGCGGCGATGGATGCTCTCCCACCTGCATTTTATAGCCGAACTATAATTGTTATATTACTGCTAAAGGTTACCAGTGCGTCTTTACTGCGAATTTCACGATCTCTCTTCAATATATTTGGCGAGACCCATCCAGCAATTCAGGTACGTACTATTTCTCAATTTCACCAACAACTCCTAACTTTAATAAGCAGTCTCTCTTAGACTACTTTGTGCTAACGCTATCCCCTAATACTGGATATCAGGTCACGGGATATACCTATTTAAATGGTATCATCCAGTGTAATGTTGATTTCACTCAGGATATCTAAAATCTTCAAGCGCAGTTATATCTATCTTTTGATCCTTGTTTTTTTAACACTAATAACTTTACTTACTCTTTCCTATCGACTGGAACCAACGCCCCTCTCATTGTAAGCGGATATACCTCACATATTTCGTATCTAACAACCGGAACTTATGTGGCGCTTGGATTGGCTGGGGTCATCTTGATATTCTCAGTTATTTTTGAGAAGATGATTGCAATTGAAACTATTAATTATTTGCAGTTGCTTGTATTCTGCAAATTGGTTTACATACAGGAAGATCTGCTGCTAGACAGTGGGCTCAGCTCACTTCGATACATCGCTGGATACAATCAGATTGGTCAAAACCTAGCTCAAACTCACACATTATCACAGCCCTATCGTCGTCTTAGTTTCAACAACGATTTCTTTCTCAACTTTGAAACTGGGCTACTGCTGATGGGTATTTCATTAGTTGTCTTTATCATATTCCACATCTATAGATGGCGTTTTCTTTCAAAATATTAAAAAGATTGTGCCAGTAAAGATGATTATCGCTTGAAAGAGCAGACCCTCAACTCAAAGGCTCGCTTCATATATGAACGCCTCATTTTCCTTGTAGCTTGCATTATTTTATTTCAAGCCATTGCTGCTCTTCGCATACAAGCTCGCGCTTTGGATGGAGAATCTCAGTTCAGCTATTTCTTAATTAATCTTTTAACCTTGGTTTTTGCAGTAGCGTACACACTGGGGGTTCTAACCTATGAAGTGCTAAATACGGGTAAAGCCCATGAGTGGATGACCCCTTTTTGCTCATATTCTCCATATTACGTTGGCTACTATGTTGTATGGGCTCTAATAATGAGTCCAATCATGGCTGTGGGTTAAATCTTTTTGGGGATACAAGCTATTTTCATTTGCGGAGGTATACTCTTAATAAACCTAATCGTGTTAGTAATTTGGAGACCCTATAATCAGATTATCCACAATATTGGAATAATCCTCAACCACGTGGTAGTTCTCGGATTTCTTGGCTTTTAGGCATTGATGTCGATCAAAGGGGTAGATTAATCTGTGCAGTTCATCGTGAGTTATACTCTGTTGGGCCTCATTTTATCAATGTAGGTAGTAGCAATGATACGGTTATATTTCGCGTATAGACCTCCCCTAAAAGAAGTGCCAAAATTAATGCGCAATGAAGTTGCTCAGATGGAAGAAGAATCAAAAATTGTTATCGAGAATCTCGAAAAAGATTTCTTAAGTAGAGTTAATAACAAACAGCCGGGAAGTCGGCAGCACGATGACGACGATTTTTTGCGTAAACTAAAATCCCGACTCAAGAAGGAAAACAAGGAAAGCCACATCAGCCAAATAGAAGAGATTTGAATTGAATTAATTATCAAAGAACAATTAGATATAGATTACTATCATGCTTCTAAGGATGGCTTACCTGTGAAACAATTCTCACAGAGAAAGTTCTCGTTTATTATCTAGGATTCAATACAAGATGTATGGAACCAACGCTCACATTTAGCGCATGATGAATATTGAATTTCCGGGTTATTGGGTTAATGGCAAGAGCAGCAATCTGACTTCCATAATTCTGTTTCCGGTTTAAAATTTTTGGTGACTGGATCGTAGCTGGCTCGACTAAAGAAAATTAAATCATTGGTGATAC
>Ga0302268_1001376_pt1 | contig 13431 bp, 8 predicted proteins | sample III_Bog_E2_1_FD_194554 | JGI IMG/M metagenome (GOLD analysis project Ga0302268, IMG submission 194554) | Peat permafrost microbial communities from Stordalen Mire near Abisko, Sweden - III_Bog_E2_1 | ecosystem: Environmental > Terrestrial > Soil > Wetlands > Peat | place: Sweden: Abisko...
CCTTTTGGCTGATCACTTATTCCAAATTGCTTTTTGACGATTAAAACTCGTCTTTGACTTTCTTCATTTCCTAGGCATGAGCAATGGCTTATTAGGCTAGTTGCTTCATTAAGTCATTTTCCTTTTGTTTCATTTACTTTGTCAAGGATTCTATCAAAGTCTAGAGATCTTGGATCCTTCTGTCATCCTATGATTTTTGTATTTAAGCTTGCAATTGCACTTTCTTTAACTTTTAAATATGTTCACTATTTCTCAATTCAATTTATTCTTTAAATTATTTTTTTATTTTATCAAATATTTAATCATGCTACATATTTATTTTTCCTAACTTCTTTTCTTTTTCCTATAAATTTTTTTTGCTTTTTTCTAATTTATTTTGTATTTCCATTATTATTGATGTATTACTTTCATCTTTTTAAATAAATTCCTTTTTTATTTCTGCATATTTTATTTCTGTCTCTGAATTTTTTTGTGATATATTTTATATTAATTTTTTACTTTTTTCATATTACTTTTCTTTAATTTTTAACTCTTTTGTTATCTATTAATAATTTCGTTCTTATTTTTATTTTAAATCATTAATTTGTCTTTCCCTTTATAATAATTATAATCTTTTCATTTTTTCTATTTTTATTCGATATTATTATTTTAATTAACTTTTTTCATGTTTGCTATTATTGATTTCTTCAATATATCTATTTTATCTCAAAGAAATCTACTATTTTAATTGCTAATTACATCTCTTTAATTCTTCATTTTATTAGGTCATCTTCTCAATTAATCCTTCCTTATTTTTTAATTACTCCTTCAAATGCAACATTTTTTTTCTTAATTTTTTAATTTCTTCTTCTTTTTCTAAATTTTTATGTTACTCCTTTCCTAATTTTTAAACATAATCTCTTTGGTTTCTCAAAAGATTTAAATTTTCTTCTTTTTATTGATTGAGTTTTTGTTCTAAAATATTGATATCTTTTTCCATTTTAATGTGTTTTTAATTCATTGTTGAAAGTATTTGATTTTTTTAATACAATTATTTCTCCAATTATTTCTGCAATAAATTTTTCTATTGTTTTATATTTTCTAGATTATCGGCTATTTATGCCTTTGAAAAAACTTCAGTTTTATATCTTTCATTCCATTCCGAGACATTTTTCTTCAGTTATATTTGTTATCCTGTCATCTTTTTAATTTAATTTCGCAATGACTATATTTCATCTTTATTATTGTTTATTTCCTCAACCAAAGATTTGTTTTCAAATTTTGTCAAAACTTATGATCTTTCAGAGCGTACTGAATTTAATTATTTCATCTCTCCGCTTAATAAACTAGCCGTAAAATTAATTTTAAGTTACCCTGAATTTTATCTTTTGTCTTCCTTTGAATTGATGAATAAGTAAGGAGTTTATGAGACGTTTGAATGAATTACCTTTTAATTTTAATTTTATCCCTGGAAATTAGATGCCATACTACGACGGGATCTTTCCATGCTTTTTAATTTCTTTAACAACTCCCTCTCCCTCTTTTCCTTTTGCCTTAAATTTTCCGCCTTTTATTCTATTTACTTAAGTTAGATCTATTATTACTCTATTTTTTTACTACTCAAGAATTCCAAATATTTCAAAGGAGTATTGCGGCGCGATTTGACTTGACTGAATCCCCATGACTAGTTGTCCTCTTCAATACTAACACTTCCATCTAGTTTTTTTTTGATAGTTTCCCTGTGCCATTCACCCCTCTTAAATATCTTATTTTGTTCCTCCAATCGAAAGATATCTGTCTCTAATTTACGATTCTCTGATTTAAGCTGTTCGATCTCTCTCTGATAAATTTTGCATTGTAAGCAACATTTTTGTTAATTTGTCCTTTTGAGTCTTTCCCTGAGATGGTGAATATCTGTTTTGATTTTGCTATCAATAGTTTGTATTTTAACTATCTCTTTCTCAATCTCACGAGATTCACGCTGTGTGAGCTGGTTCATTCTTGTAGGTGGATTTATTCCCTACATTAATAATTAATTATAAGCATAATGATTTCATATCTTTTTAAAGGGAATAAAATCTATTTAATTTTGAATATTTATCTGTTTTTTGATTTCTGATAATACTTTTGAGATAAATCTTCAATTGTAAATACAAATTTATTAAATGGGTGTTTGTAACAACAAGCTTCCAAAGTAGGAAAACAACTACTCTACCAAGGCCATTTTAGAAACCAAAGGCTACTAAAAGCTTATGTTTTACTTTTCTACTGAAAATGTGCTTCGAATTGATGCAGACTGTTTAATCATATATTGCGATGAAAAAATAAACCTACACAAAAATATTTTTCTATCTCGAATAGGAAAATCGTTAACTCGCAAAATAAAGTAATTTGCTCAATCATATTTAACTGATTCTAAAGAAAAGATAGTCCCTGGACAAATTACTGTTTTTCCGATCAACATTCCGACTCTTATGTTCAAATTTGTGGCACTAGTATGTTTAAAAGTTTGGGATGGTCATTAAAAGATTAAAGTTAATCTTTAAAACATTTTGATTAATTTATTTCGTGAGCTGGATAATCATAAAGTAAAAACTTTAGCTATCACTTAATTTAATGAATAATTTGGAATTCCAACACATTTAGGGTGCAAATTAATTGCCTAAGTGCTGCACAACTGCAGGAATTGGTTAAAGCTTGTGACTTTCATTTGCAACGATAGTACTTCTCAATCTTATTATATTTAAAAAATACAGCATTTTAAAGGAAATGAAGGTGAAATCAAGTAATAACGGCGAACCTCCTTAGAGTCTAATTATTATTGATTCATATTTTCTTATTTACATAGATAATCCAATAATTGCATATTTTAATCAAAATAAAACAATAATATTTTAAAAAATTCTTCAAATTAGTTAACCTAATTATTGATTTTAAATTATTGTGCAAATTTCTTTAACTGAATTAATGTAATAAAATTTAATGAATAAACTAAATGCTAAAACCATGAACCTACTGCTTCCGTTAAACCATCCTTCTCCAGATTGCAAAAATAAGAATCGAGTGGCCAAAACAGCTTCACCCTCTCAACAAGTAAAAAAATATTTGCAATCAATAAAAAGAAATACTCATGCATAGTAGGGATAAAATAAGAGTATAATTCTGTCAAATCTTTTAGGTAATTAAGATTAAACAGTGATTAAAAATAATGAGGATATTCTGAGAAAAAGAATTAATGAACTCGAGATTGAAAATAATGAGTTTAGAATCTTTGTCAAGGAATATGAAAATTTGGTTGGTCGAAACAGGGAATTATAAGAACAAATGTTGCTTCTATTAGAATAATTAGAGTCAAGAGGCGATGCAAGTCAGGAAAGTGAAAAATATCCGACAGAATAGCAAGATACTAGAAGAGGAGAATTAAATTCAACAAAAGATAAGTTTTATCTGACCACCTAATCCAGTCGATCAAAGACTTTGAGAAAATCATTATAAGATTCAAGCAAATATGGAAATAGTGATAGTATTGAAATAAAAACCATCGAACCTTTCAATTCTATTACCATAGACCCAAAAGAGTTAATTGACTAGAATTCATATCTTAAAATAGAAAATCAAAAAATTAAAGAACTGGTTGATTAAGAAATTAAAGAGTCGATAAAATCTTTGGAGGCCAAGTTTACCAATTTTATCGCTTCTATGGAATAAAAAATAAATCAGCTCAATGCTTCGAATCAGGACATTATAAAAAGATAATTAAAAAAATCTTTGGAAAGTGATTCAAAAAAATCTTTATAGGAAGAAAATGTTAATTTTCACAAACCAAAGAATCTAAAGATACATGTAAATGATAAAGAATGGAATAAATGGGATAAATCTTCACACAGTTCCTAACTTGAAGAAAAAAATGGGCTTTCGGAAAAGAGTTGGAACAAAGGACTCTATCTTCATCCTGCAAGGGGATCTGAAAAATAACAATAATTCAAGAAAGATTAAAGCAAAAGTTCATTGGTAAATATTGAAGGTTCTTGTCTTAGCTAATCCAATCAATCTTTTGGAAAATCAAATCAAAAAATTAGTTCAGCTAAACCTGATCATCATACTTTTAAAAATATCTAATCTATCGAATCATAAAATCTTCAAAATTCAAACTATTAAAGATCAATAATCGATAGAATCTGGGAAAATTTAAGAAATTTAAGATCAAATTTAACTTTTATTTTGGGAGAAACACAAATCAAGTAACCAAACATTTTGGAAATATAAAAATCAATTTAAACAGAAATAAAGACAATATTGGATATTTTTTTTCCAAGGAGCAGATTAGGAGAGCGAGATACTTTGAACAAAAGCTCCATGGAATATATTAAAAATGATGACCTTCTCAGTGAATGTTTACAGATGCGTCAAAAAATAAGAGAGTTAAATGATTAAATAATTCATTTACATCAAGATGTAAAACTAAAGGTAGAGTAACCATTTTCTCCTAGTCCTCAAAGCCCTGTTAACCACATGAGAGTAGCCTCATAGATATATCTTTAACGCTCATACTATATGGATTTAAAATCCTAATACACTGTTTAGTTTGAAGAAACCAAACGTAGATTGTAGGATATTATCAGTATAATGCGATCGTTTAACGAACAATATCACGATATATTAGACAGTCATTCTTCAAGGGTTCTTCTTGTTGATTCTCATAAAAGAATACCATGATAATATGCGTATTCCATTGATACTATAATATGGTTTAAACTATTTAATTCCCGATATTGTCGGGAAAAAATAAAATCAGCTATATATGGATAAAGCTTTTAATTGCGTGGTATTGAATTCATTTTATCCTTTATCTAAGTTAAAAACTTTGAGTATATATAATGGAGTTTTTGCTTCATTAAATTTGCGTATTATGTTAATGATCATCAAAAGAATGATAAAGGATAAGATGTAAATCAAATATCATTAGCTTTGGTTCTGATAACTCCAGCACAAGCCAAAAAATCAGTGAGGAGTCGGTTTGGAGTCCCTACCTTTGAAAGAACGATGTTTATTTTATCAAAATTGATTGACGAATCGCGCAATTCTCCTTAGTTTGAGCTGTGTGGTTTTAATTCCAAAAGCAAACTCCTTATGATGTCCTTAGGCAAAGAAGGAACAATGTAACTCAAAATAAGCAAATCGTTGTATAGGTTTGATTCTTCGGCATTACTGAGGCGATGCTTAAGAGTTTGGATGCAATTCAAGGTCCTATTTATTAAGATTTTATGTTATGACATTGTATTATAATTATACAACTCTAAAACTCTCTTAATACTGAGGAGATATCCATTTCAATGATATTTACTATCTCTTTATCATTTTATCTTTATTGAATTTACTTTTATTATTGAAATTTTAATGGATTAATATCGAATTAACTCCAAATTAAATATAGAGGGTGAATGCTCTCCTTTCAATTGTTTTTATAAATAACAGCTGTCCTGCCTACCATTTACTAAAATAATTAGTTAATTGGATGAAAGATGAAAAAATGATGTAATTTTTAAAACTTTTTAATATGTTAAATCAAAACGAGTTAGGACTTATTGAAAAAGATCAAATCTTTAAGTAATGTCCCATGAACAGTGAGGCCTCAATAATTAAAGAAAAGAAAATAAAATATCCTTTTTAGAAAATTCAAAAGAAAGATAATAATACGCTATTTCTCTTGATAAAAATGTATTTTTGAAGACTATGAATCAGTTTATATTCATAAACTATCTATGGATAATGAAGGATGTCTCTGCAAGTGATAGTACAATTTGAAAGGTCGCTTAGAATTCATTTATAGGACTTTTTAAGTTTATCCTTTCCTCAATAAAAACCTTCTTACTTTCCTATCGCATGAGTAGAAAATATCGTTTAGTATCTTTTCTGTATTTACTTCGCTTCATAAGAATTAATGCGTTATTCCTAGAATATAAAGTCATTAACTCTAAAATCAAAGCTAACAACAAATCAATATCTTCTTCACGAGCATTATCCGCAATATTATAAAATCTTTTGAAACATGTTTGAGCGATATACTTGACATAATTCAAATAAAATATATATAACTCTTGGATTATAATTGTTTTGTCATTAAGATAATTATACATCTTTTGAGTTTCTATGATAATTAAATATAATATCTCTAATTGAAAAAGATGTAATTTTCGTAGATAAACAAATATGAGAGCCTAATCTAAAAGCATCTCAAGCCATCGTATGACCAGTTTCATGCCCTCAGTTATGATTGCGATCTTATTCAAAAAGATAATATCAGATAAGTACTTTCTGATCTAGAGGAAATTAACATGGCACGATCTTATTCACTCACGCCTATCAATGTCTAGAATAAAGCTCATAAATCCAGCAAAGGCAAATCGAATCAGTCATCTGAGGAAACTTTATCATTTGAACAGTCACGAACATTTGCGTCAGAGCGTCTTATTCTCAAAAGCAACAAAAATAAATCGTTGATCTTCGGGTCACATCATTTTCAAAAAGAAAAAGAAATTAAAATTAAAAATTAGCATACGATTAAAGTTTACTATTTTAATCTGCCTACTTTTAAAAATATTGCTTTTGATAGCAAAACCACCATTATGGATCTTATTAATGAAGCTGTTGATGCTTATCAGCAGGATAACAGACTTGATTTAAGTAGAGTCAAACAGAAACATCATCAAAGTAGCTGTCATAATATTTAGATTATTAAATGCGATTGGTGCTTAACGACAATAGTCACAAGGCAGACATGAACATTGCTCCGATTTCTTATGATCGGGTCATCAATGACAATATTTTTGAAGAACTCGTCATTCTCCACAAATAAAAGACGGAAAGGGGCAGTTTTAAAGCCTAGCCAATAGAGTTTATCAAAAGTCCAAAAAAAGTAAATTCCAATTTATTCAGAGTACAATTCTTATCAATCTTTTTAATGAGCTGAATGAGTAACTTGGATCTCTCAGCATGAACAAAAATGACTCTCTCTAAAAGATATTTGAGTATATCTAAGTAAATGATCTTCACAATATGCGCAATTTTTATTTAACCGAAAGTCAGCTTGACGATGATGGTCTCCCTCGAGATTTTTAGATCAAGAATCTTGAATCCAATAAGATATACGTACTTTACTTTTGATTCAGATAAAAGCTAAAAAATATATTGACGAAACTGAGTTTGAGGCGAAACAGATAAAGCCCATTCGCAATCTTACCATTTTCAAAAAAGAAAGAGAATCAAATATTAATCTCCCAATAGGATTAAATGAAGCCTCACAGTACTAAGAATTCTTTGTTATCAAAGTCAATAATATGGGAAAATAGCAAGAAAGAATTTTGGGGATTGATCAAACCAAAATATATAATTACGATAAAAACATTCGGCAGGAGAAGAAAGAAGCTAGCTTCTTGAGTAAGATATTCGGAGTTAACCAATCAACAGGTACAAAAAAACCGTTTAGACTCATAGAAGATATTCTGAGTATAAATTGCATTGATAAGGGATTAATCATAACTTTTAAAGAGAAATCAATCATGTACATAATCAGAAATCCTGACTCCAAATAAAAGATATACAGAAAGTTGAGTTTTCTCGTCAATTATATTAAAAGTGAAAAGAATAGTACGTAGAAAATATCCAAGAAGTGAAATCAAGATGATACTGTATAATTTTTATAATTGACAAATCAGCAATTAGATATCAGTCTAAAAAAGATCATTCATCTGTATTAATTTAGTCATCATTTAATATTAGAGGCAAAATAAAAAATGTTGAAAGTGGGGTTTGAACCCACGCCCTTTCGGAATAGAGCCTTAATCTACCGCCTTGGACCACTCGGCCATTTCAACTAATCTGAACTATCTATCAATCCTTTCCCTACATAACCAATATGCCCTCTAATTTTTCATAAGCACCGACAGCTTTTATTATCACTTTTGGCTTCTACCACTGCAGTATTATTGCATATTGTATCTATTTAAAAAAGATATCTATAAATATTAAGAATAAACCAACTCAATTGACATTTAAGCTTGAACTACCATGAATATTTTTTAAAGATGCAACTTTAAGAATATTTATGGCTTCTAATTATTATAGATTTATTAGTTGTTGTTTATCTCAAAATGCGGATAATTAGACTCTAGATTTAGCATCGAACTAGCTCTCGTAGTATTGAAATCAGCAAGCATGCAGTGAGCCTTGACACCAAGAATCACAACAAAATAAAGCACTTCATCAATCACGTCAAGAAAATATGTAATCTTAATTAGAGCCAATGGTAGCTCACAATCGATGGCTTTGCTATTTCAGAAAACGACAAGTCCAAAATACTAAGGGAACATGTGGTCTATAGGTAATATTTTAATTATGAAGACTAAGAGCAACATATCCCAAATCTAAAGATATAAAAAGACTAAAAGGAAAGTAGATAAAGCCTCAAAGCTAATCAGAATAAAATATCGACTCAAATGATTTATCAGCTGAAGACTCGTAGCTTGAGAGATAAATTAATATACAAGAAAAAAAAGCCAAACATTTGTCAAAAATAAGAGCCAAACAATGCAAAATTAATTTAAAGCAAAAATAATCGTCAAGTAGTTTATCATCAAGTTCCTCAGACTCTGATTCTTCGGTTTCATCAGATTCATCTGATTCATAATCTTAAGAAAAGGATATTGTAGTTAAAAGAGTAAAAGAAGATAATCAAAAGATAAAAAATCAAATTTAAAAGAGGAAAGCTATTTAAGTTGCTAAAACTTTGGAAAAAGATGATAAAAAATAGCCAATCAAAAAAAGGCAGGATATGGTCAAGGAAATAAAGGTTAATTCGACCAAGCTTGTAAAACCCATCATCAACGAAGACTCATCTGATTCTGAATAATCAGAAGAACTTCCCAAAATTGGGGAAATAAAAAAACGGGTGCCTCTTGAAAAATAATCAATACCACTTCCTTAATAAAATATAGTTGCAAATGCAGCAAAACAAACGAATTTGAAATTTCGATCGCCATAGAAGAGTGATGGTAAATTGAGACTCTTCAAAAAAGAGATAATCTAGGATGACTCTTCTTCCTAATCTGATGACACTCCAGTCAAAGAAATAAAGAAAGCAGACAAAAAATAACCCAAAAATTCATAAAAAGATGCTGAAAAATCATTTAATAGTCAGTAAAAATAATAGAAAAATATCAAACCAAAGAATGAATCCAAATTGCCACCGGCTCTACGAAACAAATTAGCAAAGAAAAGCTTCGAATAGCATAAGAAAAGTCAGTGGCTCACTGTTGATAAGTAAAAATTAAAAAAATGGCAAGAAAAAGGATTTATTACCTTTTCTCAGCCAAAGAACAAAATCAGATTTAAAATAATTTAACTTGATGAATAAAAATTTATTCCAGTAAAATCTGAATGGATTAGTGGATAAGTTAAATAAGTTAGTCCTGATGGAAAAGTTTATCTGATAAATGCTGAACAATAAGGACAGAAGTTTAGGCCTGAATATGAACTTTATGAACATAACATGGACGAACTTCAGATTTATCGATTGCTTGCATAAAAGTAGCAGCTCTAATGCCTTGAAGATGGAGTAATTCAACAAAATTAAACAACTTAAATCAAAACTGTTACAGAAAGTGTTCCTTTACCATAAAATAGTCAGCTTGATAATTCTAAAGAAAAATAGGAGAAAAATTTTGTTTAAAAATTTATTTGCGGGCAAGTGCATTTTTATTTCAGCGATAAAAACTACTTTACAGATCTCTACATGCAGATGCACGCTAATCGCAACCCTTAAAAATGTAAAATTTAGCTTATTTAGATCTTAATATTTCCTTTCTTCTCAATTTTCCAAAAATTAAAAAAATTATTAGGGACGAAAACAAATTGCTTCAATATCTGAGAGAGGACCAAAAATATGAACAAAGAAACTACTAAATAGATTTTGTGCAGAAGATCATTCGAAAAAAAACGCCAAAAGTTTAAGTCGCTCCAAATCAATAAATGATAAAATAAGCCTCAGTTGTAGTCAACGAATCGTCAGGAACAGGAGAAGTCAAATTGGCTGCAGCAGACTAAAAGCTAGATCAATGATACTGAAAAATATGATTATGCTTATAAATGAAAATAACAATCAAAAATGGCTCAATGATCTAAGTCTTTCATCAAGGAGAAGTGTAATCTTTTGCTCGATAATCTGACAATTTTTCTCTTGCCTTTAAATCTTTCCCATCCTTTCTAATTTTGAAATTATTTCTTTTTAAGTAATGGTTTCATGCTGATCTTAGCTTGCTTTTGATAATTTACTAATCAGCAGTGTTTGGAAGAGTCCATTCTATAAAAGTTTGCTGCAACAGTCATCACCATCTATATTTTTCTTGTTTAAGTATTTCCCAAGTTAAAATCCTCTTTAAAATACATCTTTAATAAGACTATGGACATCTAAATCGTTTTTATTGCTAGAGTTAGAATCTGTAGTTATTGAATTTGCTTCTTCGTTTTTAGATCTCAAGGAAGTCTGTGGTCGAATGCGCATTGAAGATTTTAATTTGATACCATCTTCATTATTAGTATGCTCCTGCGTTTCTTCTGCCTATATATTAGATTTAAGCCTTTTCATCTGGTTCGATGTTTCTTTAGCGACAATCCTTTTTCTGTTCTGTATCATTTGTTTAATCTTGTCCTGGACTAGAGTGGTCTTACATTTTTCGTCCATTAAATTTATTACTCTAATTTTATTAATCTCAAAGTGGTAAGACTAAAATATAATTGGCAGAAAGCTATGCATATCATATTGCTATAAGCTTGATTATCTTATCAGCATCAAATTTCTAAAGTGAACGAGTAAGCTCCTCCAATTGAAAGTTATTGACCTCTTTATTGTTTAGCAAGCGATAATTAATGAAAAAATCTCTAATTGAAGTCTTGATTTCTTAATATTAACGAATATTATCGTTAAATTTACTTTTTATCGTTTAGGAACGTCCTAATATTTATTTGAGGTCAGAACTCATCGACTAATTTTGGAGCTAAAATATTCCAGGCAAAAGATCATACTCCTTCTTGTTGATCTACAACTCCCTTATCTTGGGAGTCATTTTTTTCAACAAATTATTAATTCCCTCGATATTCGCTTTGGAGTCATAGTTAAGACTCAAGTGCTTTTATTTAGACTTTTAGATTATTGTTTTTTTAATGATGTTCAAGGGATTAGGCGCTTCTGAAAAAATAGAACACTCTCTATCCTTGTACTGGATAAATATTTTATTTTTGGTCACCAAAGACTCATAACATGTTTAGATGTATTCCTAAATATATTATTTGGTACTGTTTCCAGGGAGGGAGAACCAAATTAATTGAAGATAGAACTCAACCAAGTTCCCATGACAAAATGCTTAAATTCGCCACTAATTCGAAGCACATTCGTATTGATATCTAAATATGATGACTAATACTTTTCCTATCATATACTTTGCAATCTATCTTCTGATGAAGTGATAAGAATTTGAGGTCAATAGTTAAATTTGTTGCAATGAGTTTGCCCTCCAAATCGTTGAAGACTGTCCAAGTAAGCTTTTAATTTAAGTGAAAGCGCTCTTCATATTTAAATTTAATCGTCAATGATTTTTTTTCTTCTGTCCTCAAAATATACACTCGGGTGTCCTCCTATATAAAGAAGTATTTACATTTTATTTGCCTTAAAATATTATCTTTTCGCTTGACTCTAGCAAAATAATGTCCCCTTTGGCTATTAGCTTTATGATTGGTTTTTAACAGCTTATTTCCAAAGAGTAGCAGAGATTCGTATAATCCAAGGATAAATTAGTGGTTATGTTTAGATTCTTACCATTTTTGGCATCATTGTTGGCTCCTAACAAGTCTGTTTTGGCTTTTAGTTCAGCTTTGAGTTTGGTAAGTTCCAGTATTTGATTGATAAGTTTACTGCGATCAGCTGTTTCATTACGTTCTTTGGACAGTTTCATCATCTTTTCATAGTTAAACATTTAGACCACTTGACCAGTAGCAGTTCCATAAAAAAATGATTCTTAATCCGGCAAATAAAATGCAGACATAATCTTTTAGTTAATCTATTCTTTTCCCAAGAACTACCTATTACTGTTCCACATTTCAAAGCATTAATCTCGGAAGACAATAAATCCGTTTTTAACTTACACAATACAATTCACTCTTCCTTTTGAATTTTATTTGATGCTCCATAACTTTTTAATCTTTTTACGCTCCACTTCCAGATATAAAATCTCCCCATTCATTGTCCCCACAAGAATCTTATTGCTATTTTGCTAACTGGGGTAGAGATATCCATAAGTAGGAGGACTTTCTGTTGCAAAAACATTCGCGTCTTTCTTGTCAGCTGTCTCAATCTGATTATTGTTTTTCAACAAGAGGATAAAAGGCTTTTCTGCTTCAATTTTAATCAGTAAACTATAATTAATCTTGACATCAAATATCTGTGAGTTGATATCTTGAATATTTTGCGATGCAGGGGGGGTTATCCTTGACTGTTTGTTTGACAGCGTCACTCCTCCCATTAAGAATTCATTTACCATATTACCGGCAATCAACCATAATTGATAACCGAACACATGAACTGCGTCAATTTTATCAACTGCTAAATACGTATCAGATTCGTATATGATTCGACCATTACTACCACAGGCCATTACTTTCATGCCATAACAAAAGAAAATAAGATCGTCACTTAAAGTTAGACAAGTAAGGATTCCACTATTTCCCTGTCCAATTTTCATTTCTTCGAATGTTTGAGAGGAAGTATCATAGATATGAATACCTTTGTTTTGGGCAATAAATAATTTGCTCGACTTCCTCTCCTTAATGAAGCAAATAGAGTTGGAAGAGATGGGATTAGTTTTTAATCTGATTTTGGATGTGAGGTTGATATTTTAACTCATTCTATCTTTGATGATTTTAGATGATAAATATTAAAGTATTATCTTGCAATATAGATATTGTAGATGAAAAATGACTGTTATGAAAAAATTGGCTGAGGTTTAATAATCAATAGTCTAACCAACGAATATACATTTTACAAATATGCCGCAAATCGGTCAATCAAACATAAAATATAATATAATTGAAATCAAGCAATCAATACGATCTATTATTGTATTTATTTATCATTTGAAATAAATATTATACATTATATCAATTACCAATCAATCAATCAACCAATCAATCAATCAATTATAAATCACGATTAATTATAAGCATCATATTTACTTTATACTGATTGTTTTATATAACTTGGAAGCCCAACTTTTTCGCTCTCTAATTTTTTTTTCTTCAATAAACTTCGTAGAATTTTAATTTTTTTTGGAGATTTTTTCTGCAATTTATCTTTTAATACATTATTTATTGTTTAGTGATTTCTTATTCCAGCTATAATTTCAC
>Ga0302268_1001377_pt1 | contig 13428 bp, 5 predicted proteins | sample III_Bog_E2_1_FD_194554 | JGI IMG/M metagenome (GOLD analysis project Ga0302268, IMG submission 194554) | Peat permafrost microbial communities from Stordalen Mire near Abisko, Sweden - III_Bog_E2_1 | ecosystem: Environmental > Terrestrial > Soil > Wetlands > Peat | place: Sweden: Abisko...
AAGTAAATCTTTCCTCCATTAGATGTTTTTTCCAGGTTTACTAAACTTATTTCTTGAGGGGAAAAAGCTTGGAACTGATTGACATAAGCTGGTTAATATCAACCTTTTCTGCTAGAAGCTCCTACCAAAATTATCGAAGGTAAGCGAGAGTGCTTCTTAATATTGTTTCTGCCTTAATAAAAATTTACTAAATTGTTGAAACTAATCTTAGCCTCGCGTGCTATCAATGATTTCAGCAGCTTCTATCTTTTCAACTTTGTGACTGAGATTAAAGAATATAAGTTTTTAGTCCCAAGAAAAAGAAAGGTTTTATATTGAGCTAATAAGTTGCAATATTTTTTGTTTATTTGGAAGATGAGTCACGTAAAAATGAAGAAAAAGAAGCCTAAGTTTTGAAGAATTAAAGTTTTTTTATAGATAGATATTAAACAGATTCTCAATTTTTTTAATAATCTTTTGCACTAAAATTTTCATATTACTAGGTTAAGAACTATTTTTCAACTCTTAAGCTGTCTATATTGATATAATTGTACACTGGGCTGCATTAATGAGCAATTTATATTCGTGCAGTTGTTTTAATGAATAGAGATAAAAACCATTAAAAAACTTTCCTTAAAAGATGTAGATTGGAAATTTTTAAACTTCAATAACTCATCATTGATTGCTCTTGCAAAGTCAATGAAATAAGATAGATCGGCTATCCCAGTAAATATTTCTCCTGTTAAAATAAATTATTTCCTCTTACATGATCTCATACTGACGATCATAAGTAAAACTGGCCAAGAAATTAATACCACAATTAATGATTTTGCATCGGAGTTAAATATTTGTTTAAATATGAAGATGCACAGGAAATATTATTTCAGGCAGTTGATAAAGCCGGATAACTTCGAATTACTTTTATATTTATACAAATACTTGCTTTATCTATTCAAAATATATTCAATAGTTATCCATGCTAAAAAAAGAACCCAAATTGCTATGTTTGATATTGCAATTCTTTTTAGCGCCATGAGAACATCTGTAAGTACAAAGCAAACTTAAAAATATAGAAAATTCCATAATTTATCTATGCTATTTGGTTGAAAGAGCAGTCTGCTTAATAAGAGGGTAAGAATAGTAATAAGCAAAAGTAGTATTGCTGCTAAGGCCTCAAATAGATAGAAAGGATGTTAAATTTAGGCTGTTAAGAATATTACCAAAAATGGAAAAAGGATATATCGATACAAACAAAGTTGATGATAAAGTTGATACTACAAATTGTAAATAACTGCAATGACAATTTCAATTACAATTATAACCAGTATAGTAGTAGTGATTAAACTAAGAAATGGCGTTTGCAGAACTAGCAAAGAATACTAATGTGTAGGGTTATTAGTTATGAAGAAGCAGCAAATCAAGACTAATTGATAAAGCACTTGACAAACTTGAGTTACGATGTTATTTTCGGCAATGGATTTGGTCACTTGGTCGAGAAATGTAAAAGTAATGCTCTCTAGATATGACTTTTTTCTCATTTTGTAGTTACGTATAATTTCAAAAATATATAATGTAATCATTAAATTCTATACAATTTAAGCATTCCTGAAATGTATATCTTTAAATAGATTAAATGAGCAGTTGATCATCCAAAAGCTGATTCTCATGCCAATATAAATAGTTTGAATGCCAGCAAAGATTTGTTTTGTCTGTACCCTCGTAAATCTTTTATAATTGATTTGAAGATGTAGTATAGAGTTACTATAATTTTTTGATGTAATAGTTTCTTTCCTTAAGCTTTGATCATAAAAGTTTATAAACTAAAAAGAAAATAATTAACTATAATAATTAAAGTTAACAAAAATCAGTTAAAAAAGCATTAATTCATGTCAGTGAGTTAAGCAGACTTTTTATCTTTAATTTATTAGATGGAGCAACCAATTTTGCTTAAAAATAAAAAGTTATATAATTTCTTATTTTATCAAAGCGAGATCTTGTTCATCATACATTTTTAAATATTCAATTATAGAATTTCAAGAATGGCTTAATTTTTCAAAGCCAAATTTATTTATTTTATTATTGCCATTATTAAGTTGAGATTGACAAGAAAAATATCAGAGAATCTCAGTTTAATACTCAGAAGAATTTGATCAAGATAATTAAAGTTTAGCCAAAGACTCATTAAAATCCAGTATCTGCATCAAATTACGTTTAAAGTAATATAGAAATTAGAGATTGCAACTTATTTTAACTGTACAATTGAAAGCTCAATAAAATGAAGCTAATCTCTTCAACTACTATTTCATAAATTCCTATGAAGAATAATTGTAAACGATAGTATTATTTTAATAAGAGTGAATAATCCAATCAATAGTCTTTAGTTCCAAGATGAATGATTGAGAAAGAAAGATATAAGTCTTCGGCAATCACGAATTATATGAACAATTTTCTTTTGTTGTTTAATCCTTGATGTTAAATACTTCCGACTCAAAACGAAATTGCTTGGTAGATGTTTATTATCTTACTAGCAGTCGTAAAACTCCTAATCTTTCCCAAAATATTTGAAATTAATATAAATGTAATAAAGACTCAATTTATCTGCAATGATTGAAGATATCTAGCCTTGGAAATTTACAGATCATTAATCGCCTTAAAAACAGTAGTTTAATACAAAATACAAATCTCACTTTGATAGAGTCAATAGTTTTTGTCCGTCAGTCTTGGGTTTAAGCACCATACGAAAAAGTGTCTATTCAGATAGAAATATTGGTATTGAGCGATTGAGAAGTGGAGCCACGTCCTTGATGAAAAAAGGCAAATCTATGGGCAGCAATTATATCTCTTTGACACAAATTTTCTCTAACCAAAGGATTCTGGATAGTCAATTTTTATAAAAATCGAAGGGTAAAATTTCTTCTAATAGTCCTAATGCTAGGTTTACTTCTAAAGCAAATAATGGTTTAAAATAGATTAGAAGTTATCACAGCCTAAATAAAAAAAGTCCTGAGATAATTACTAAAGTAGAAATCAAAAAAGATAGAAATACTAAAAGTTATTCTTCGACAAATCCTAGAAAGATGCAGCAAACAAATTTGAAGATAAAATAAAAAAATATTGAATTTATTTATTCAAAATCCGAACTGCTTACAAAAAATTGTTTTTACAAAAAATAAAAATAAATAAGGTATCATTTTCTCGATAGGTTATTAGATAATCTACATTGATTAATAAGTTAATTAGAATTAATGTTTATAGAAAAAGGAGTTTAAAAGGGAGAGAAAAAACTACATATATCTTGATTGATAAAAGATAATTTATTAATATCTTTTTAATTGAAGAATTAATTATTATTAATTGTGAATATATAAATCAGTAAATGATGGCATAAAAGATATTTATAATAACTAAAAGAGCCAGCCCAACAACCAACAACTTATTATACAACTTCAGTTTGCTCATATCATCGGTTGGATCACTTACTCTATTTTCTTTTGGAAATTATTATTCCATTTGAATCTGAACAGCTTCGCCTCGTGCAATATCCTTACGAAGTTTCATTAATTTTTGAATTTACTTCATAAACTAAATCATGTTTGCATCCAGCTCAGGGTCAGTGCTATTAAAAATTATTGATTTAAAAGATGTTTACTTCACGAAGATAACATTGGAATAAATTGAAATTTTAACACCTTTCTCCACCTTAGTGATTCTATGAATTATTTCAACATAAAAAGCATCTGCAAATGGTATCCCTTCAGTGCTAGAACGAATTACATATATTAGTTCCTCATGACTAACCCAATACATCTTTCGATCGTCTTTATTTCCACACGATTTAGGCATGAAAGGGATGGGAGTTGGTTTCATGGGATGGTTGTATGTGATAACGCGAGTTGAGTAAAGGGGACAATTTTAAAAATTTACACCTTAAGTAAGTGAATAAAACTCAGGTCCTGGCTTATCAAATTTTTAGGCTATCCAGTTAAAGTTACCACTTTTTTTACCAGTATAGCTGAAAAAGCAAGGTTACTCTCTTCCATAAAAATTGAAAGGCTTATCACTGTAGATCAGTTCATATACTTGATCAATAGTTTAATCTTAAATGATTTATTCGACGATTAGTTTGAGGTTATCTATTTTAGGAAGACTATCTTTTATTTTTATCTTTCTTTGCTAAATAGCCTTAATATTTTCGCTTGTTAGCAGTATCTATTTTTTTCTCTAGACTTTTTTTGTTCCAGAAGCAAGACTTTTTTCTTGGATCTCTTTCATGGAATTCAAGACGGTGGTTGTGTCTTAAAAATCTGAAAACTATAGTATTCCATTATTGGTTTTAATTGCTATTATTTTCTGAAAGAATTTAGCGTTGAAGCTGATATCGGTGATTTCTTTCCAATGGATTGTAATTGTTTTTGTTTGTGAGATAAATTCACAACTATTTATTTTCAATTTTAGCTCGCCTCTTAGTTTGGCATTCACAAGAATGCAGTTATAAGATTATAGTTAGGCAGTTTCTTTGATACTTGCAATTAATGTTCCTTTCTGTACAAACTCGCCAATTTACTAGAATAGCTATTCATAGCTTTAAAAATTAGCTTATATTTAATATTTCCAATCTCTCCATAACCACCGCTCCTCTTTTAAAGGAATTTTTTTATTAATGATAATGGGATTCCGACTCATTGAATGGGAAATTTCCATAGAATCATTGGTTTTCCTTTTAGGTCTAATTGTAAAAGTATCCAGCATTTAATTTTGAGTGATAAGACAGGAATCATAAAAGCTAAAGATATATTGCTTAATATTAGAAAATGATATGGCATTCATTAACTCCATAAGTCTATCATTTTTGGACTATAAAAAACTTTGATTGTTTACTTTTTTAACCTTTAGTAATGCTAATATGATTTATACATGTTTTTTACAATTATTCTTGGTCAGGGTAATGTTCTTTATAATATAGTTGAGTCTATCAATTATATTACTAAATTTTTTATGCACTTCTTCCTCCAAATCAAGCAACTGCATCATCTCATTATAAGGAGACTCTTTCTACTCATAAAATGGGCTAATTTAGTTTATGAGCTATTTAAACTCTTTGGATTGATTGCGATAATTGTTGCAAATTTATCCAAAATGTGAAATCTTTTGGTAAAAAATATATTCTATAGTTTCTACTTCCCGAAGGAATACGGCAAGACTCAAATTAATATTTTTTTCCCAGAGTCTATTTTCGTCACTATAATGCTCTGTATCATCAGATTATCTATTGATAAGTTCCTTTAAAAAGGATATATCATCGCTTTAGTTTTCCATGACTGCTCTAAACCTCTTCTTACCATTCATGGCGCATTCTCTAAGCAAGCCAATCATCTCGATCGTACAGTTTTTGGTATTTTGCACAAGTTCAATAATCTTCTTATGGACAGAATATTTATTTTTGACCATTTTACATTTAAATTTAGTGAGATATGGTTCGAGCTCTTCCAATTGTACTTGCATCATCTACTTTTTTGCCTTTGTGTCACCAAGGGCTTGCTTAGTCTCTTCGCTTTTTTCAGTTAATTTAACCTTTTCTGACTAAATAAATTGTTGATCGTAAAAATTAATTGGGTTCTAAATTGTCTTTTTAAAGTGATTAAATTGATGCTTAAGGCCTATATAAAAATTGGATAATTTCTTTTTCTTGTTTTATAAATCTTCGCCTATACCTTTATTCTATCTTATTTTTTCCATAAATCTACGCATAATATCAAGTTCAGGTCGATTATTGGATTTCAAATTTTATAGACATCCTATTTGAAAATTGGAAATCTCTGCTATAATATTAGTAAAGTCCTGCATAAATCTTTTTAGTTCTGACACAAATTAATACTGGTTTTCCTTTTATGTATATTTTATTTCTCTTTGAGTAAGAGCCTTTTCTATTTTATTAATTTTGAGGGTTTAATACTGTTTAGCAAAAACTGAGCATAGTTTTTCATATTTAAGGTTGAGATTAACACTATTTTTAATTACATTTTAATAGTTTTATTCGCAAAGGAATTACTTATGGATCATAAATTGTCTTGACATTTTTTGATTTAGAATTAATATTATATTTCCTGATCTGAATATTATAGAACTAAAGATGAGAGTATGATTATTATCTTCAAAAGATACAAATTTTATTCCAAGAGAAACAGATGAGCTATTCCCATAACAACATAGAACTGATTAGATAAAGCGTTGATTGTAACTGCTTAAATAATAATTATTATCTTTTAAAGATTAATTAACTTGAATTATTATCTATTCTATTAAATTATCACTCAAAGGTGTCTTATTAGCAATATTTTTATAAAAGATTTAATAAATATATTTGAAACGTACGTGAAGTCGAATATAATTAAAAATTATTGAAGCAAAAAAGCTATTTGCTGATTTTATTTATTAACAATGATTAAATCTATCAAAATTAAAGTAGGTAAGTCATTTATCTTTTACTATTTTTGTTAAAAGGTTTAAATATTTCATATTTGTAGAATTTATTAAATCGAGTAAAAATGTTTAATTTCTATAATTCTATCATTGAGTTCCAATGGACAAAAAAATATCTCATCTAAGTATCGCCCTTAAAGTCAAAAATATGTTTCATTGTCATCGATCCAACAAACTGTCAATGGAAGACTTAACTCCTCTTATATCAAGAGTACCCTCAGATCTAAAAAAAAGAATTAGCAATGATAATTACGATTCGTAAAAAGCAGAGAGATAAATTTTGAAAAAAAATAAAGTGAGCATGGCAATGTCGATAAATAATTCAGTATTAGTGACTAAAAATAGCAGCCCTTTAAAGTTAGACTTCAAAAAAAGTTAGATGGTGTTAGAAAAGAACAAATTAAAAATGTTCAAATTTTATTATCAGATAGGTTTTGGAGGATTCGGACGAGTTTGGAAAGTATGTAATAAATAAACTATGAAAGATTTTGCAATGAAATAAATCTCAAAGAAAAAGTAATTATCCTTCAATTTAGAGTTATACAAAAAAACAATATTTAATCAGTCTTAAACTAACGCAAGATACTCAGTATTCTGAATCACCCATTTCTGATCAATATGAAGTGTGCTTTTCAGGACAATTTGAATCTTTATCTCGTTATGGACTACCTACGAGGAGGGGATCTCAGATATCATATTTGCTATAAGGACCAAGGTTTTACCGAAAAATAAATAAGTAATTTATTGTTAATAATAAAGAATTCATTACGGCTTGCATCCTTGTTGGATTGGAGTATATTCATAGCATGAATATCATTCATAGAGATCTAAAGCCTGAAAATATTGTTTTCGAAGAAAATGGATATGTTCGGATTACTGATTTCGGGATTGCTAAAAATTAAATATCTGAAAACGGAGCTCATGTAAAAAGCGAGTCAAGTGGAACACCTGTTTACATGGCTCCATAAATACTATTTAAAAAGAGTTACTCCTATGAATCAGATTTCTATGCTTTAGGAGTAATCATTTTTGAGTTGACGATGGGAAAAAGACCTTATTAAGGAAAAAATAGAGTGTAGATTAAAGATCAGCTTTTTAAGAAAGATTCTAAATTACTTTAAGCAGATTTACCAAGAGGATGGTGCCCTCTTTTGGCTGATTTAATTAACAAATTGCTTAAAAAAGATCCTATTTAACGACTGGGGCATCGTGGAATTCAATAAATTAAATAGCATAAATATTTTAGTGATTTAAAATGGAACAGACTCTAAAGAAAATAGATAAAGCCCCCTTACATACCAAATGTTATCAGCTAAATGAAGTAATACCTAGATTAAATTGCTCTTTTTAATCAAATGAATCTGAAAAATAATTAAAACCCAGTTATCATCGAAAAGTAGATGAATGATAAATTTCTATAATACGATTATGAAAAAGAAATTAAAAAAAATCCTTTGAAAATATAAACAAAAAATTTAAAGAAGATAAAAAGGATATCGCAAACAAAGATTTAGTGAAGGATGACTTGCTTATTAATATGTATTACTGTTTATATATCTTATTCCCATTTGTATTTAAATAAGCCAAATATTTTAAAATTTGTATATTATAAACAAAGGATGGAGAATTAAAGTAATGATTAGGAAGCCAATGTTCAACAAAATTATTAATAACAAAATTAATAAGATGATTAATAAATAAGAATTTCCTCAGATGGTAGTTTACCAAATCTCTAGGACGCCAGAATCAAATCTTTTGAATCTAAATAATTTGAACTTTTTGATAAAATGATTTAATCTATACCCGATAAATTAGCAGATGAAGTACTAGAAAAACCTATTTTCTAATAGTCAAAGCTTGAGTTAAATACAAAAGGATAAAATTTTGGCATCATTGCCCTCGAGCTATAGAGAAAAAACATCATAAAATAAGCAGAAATGCAAAGAATTGGAGGGACATATGACTTTTTCGCAAATCAAATTGGTAAGTACGGCTATCATATGCAAGCTCGTAAAAATCTATTGAATAATATTTAGAGTTGTATTGGTAAAACTAAAGTTCTAAAATGTCCTGCATTTAAAATGCTGATCTAATATTTTAAAGCCTATGCGTCTCTTTCTTAAAATTTTCACGAAAAGTGCTGCAAATTAGAAGTACCACCTCGATAATAATCATAAAATATATTGGCTAATTTAAAAATGTAACTAAAAAGTGGGTTTTAACAAATAATAAGTTTGATACAGAATGCAGGAAATGATATGAATAGAATTGATAAATTTATCAAAGCAACTACTTTACCAAAAATAGAGAAAGAAATGTAAATTTATGGTAGCACAGTCAAAACTCATTAATCAAAAGTTAATATCAATAGATAGGATTTTGAAAATAAATAAAAAAAGTTTATAAAAAGGATTGATAAAATATCCAAATTATATACCAAAGGAAGAATTGGATCTGATGTACAGGAAGATCTGTTTATTGAAATGGCAAAATTTGTTAGAGAAGAAAAATAGCTAAGATAATTAATTCTCAATTGGGGAATATCCATTTTTAATTTCAGGAAAGATATGATCAAGGCTGATTACATATTTTTTTCTTAGCTTTAGTGTATTATTGAATAATACAAAAACTTCAATGATACGATTTATCAATTGAGAAATAAGCAATCAAATTTCACATAAACTTTAAAGGAACAAATTTAGCAAAATTATTAATACTAAAAGCTATGTTCTCCACTGGATAATGATTACTTATTGAGTATAGTCAGTTTTAAAAATAAATCTCCTCAAACAATTCTCAGATAATAAGATTACGAATAATTTCTAAATTAATAATATTTTGGTGAAATTGTAGGTGATCCTAATTAATTATTGAAGGGAACATTAATTAAAACTTTTTCTTCAAAATTTCCAGATGAGGAGCTCATAAGAACGATTTCTGGAAATTTAATTTACTATAACAACAAATCACTTTAAATGATAAAGCAAATGAAAGTAGTAAATACAACTGCCTAGTTTTAAGGAGATAAATGTGTAATTTTAAAATAAACTGTCAAAGGCTTATTGTTTGACAATTAATAAATCCTAAAAATATATTTTGAGGACAACAATCGAGCTGAAGAATTAGTCTTATATCTAAGCGCATCTTTTGGAAATGATTTGGATTGAGTTTAATATTTGATAAATTGTCAAGAGATATATTTGAAATATTTAAAAGGATTAACAAGTAAATACTAATTGTACGAATTTATTTTTATGATGGAATAAAATATTATAATTATAATTTTAGCAATCATTTGTGTAAAAATGATTAATATCTTTAAAAATATTTACAGATGTTTACGCCGATTAATCTTTTCTTTTATTTAAATCATCTTTTTGCTCTCTTTATAAATTATATTTTAATCTTTAACAATTGAAAATCAATAGCAATAATTTTATAATTATTCACTTTGTAAAACTTTACATATTCAAAAAAGACTCACAACAAGACAGCAATCAATCAAGATATTGGAGGCCCTTATAATAAAATTAATACATAAAATTAAAAAAATAGGAATATTGAAAAAAAAAGAAATCAACAACATTAGAAAGAAAATATACCACTAAAATCTCATTGAACAGATTAAAATTGAATTTCATTTAAATATACAAAGAAACTACACAAAATATTAGAAAAATGTAAAACATTTTATAAGTTTAATTCAATAATATCATTTTTCACAACTAGTTAAATTATATTTCCTAGCTTGTAAAAATTCATTATCGATCGAAGGTCAGTTTATTAAGATAATTAAAAATAATATCAAAGAAAGAAAATGATTGTAATTAATAAAAAATATGTTTTTTAAAAGTTTCTATTCAATTTGTGCAATTAATATGATAAAATTCAACATTTTTGAATTCGAATTTAAAAATTATCAAAATTATAACAATAAAAATGTTACATATTTGTCAAGTTTTTGCAATTTTAATATTTATTTTAATCAATTATTTCAGCTCATTTACCTTAAACCTTTTTTAATTTTCAACTTTAATATTTTTACGACACTATAAATTTGAGAACACATCATAAAAATCTCTTCAATTTACATTTAATTAGCCCAATCCTTATAGTAAATTGATCAATACTTCATATATCATTTGCTTATATATTATTTCCATACTTCACTATTTTTCTTTTCAGTTTCAGAATAATCTTGAAGCCATTTTTCTTTAGTATGAAACCTCATTTAAATGTAATTTTTGGCACAAAAATTGAAACATGAATCAGCTTAAATAGGCAGATGCCCATCACCTAATTTGACGCACTATCTTAGACAGAAGTTGGTAAGTGTGTGGATAGCGCAGACAATGTTTTGTTCTTCCTCCTTTCTCTTATTAAAATTCATAACACACTATTTAATAATTATAAAATTGATCCATTCACCCTTGTTGAACGAATGAAAGATTAATTTTATTGAGATATTTATATAACGAATATAAATGATCTACTAATTTTTTTATAATTGTAGCGTATTGGTGATGTCATCCATCGAAGAGCGCAAGACATATAATCAATAACCGTATAGATTTGTGATACTGATAGTGTATATCAGTGCAGCTTTGGTAAATTCTCTGCCAGTACATACTTTCTCTAGTATTAACTCCATCGTCGAAGACGTTTTTCAGATATCACAGCTTAACGTCACTTTAAATGCGCTACTCTTCACAATAGCGCATCCTATTTTTGCCTTTCCATGGAACTGGGTCCTCAATAAATATGGTATACGTCCAGGCTTTATAGCTGGAGGAGTTCTCCTTATAATAGGTGTTTGGCTAAGATTGCTTTTGCAGGTTGGCAACTCAACTTATTGTTTAATTGGTTCAGCTCTAGCAGCTATAGGTAATATTTTCATCCTCAATACTCCAAGTAAGGTTGCCATAAATTGGTTCAGCGCAGAGAGAGTGCCTATAGTAACTTTTACTGGAATTTTATCAACATTAATTTCATTGACAGTTGGAGCTTCTGTTCCTGGTTTTTTAATAGATAGTCATTCAACCCCTGATGACATTCGCAAATTTCTTTTTATTGAAGCTTGCGTTATAACAGTCCCTATCGTATTATTAATAATTTTTTTTAAAGAAAAGCCTAAAAATCCTCCCAGTAAAACTGCTAAAATTATTTTTCATGAATAACGATCAAAATATAAAATCCTTTTAAAAAAATTGTTTACAAATAAAGAATATCTCAAAATAATGGTATCAATGACTCTAAACTATGGTACTTTGATGGCTTTGATGATGGTTTGTGATCAAATGCTGAAAGGTATGGGCTATTCTAATACGGGTAAGCTTACCTCGATAACAATTGCTTCGGCCATGATTTTTGGAATTTTATCAAACCCTCTCTTTTCGTTCCTTTTGCGAAAAACTAAAGCCTATAAGGCAGTATCTATTATATGTAACTTAAATTATATATAGGCTCTCTAGGAGGGTTCTACATGGCTTCCCTGCTCATGCTATTCTATTTATTAAAAAATAGCAATACAGGTGAACTAATTTTTCTTGGAGGTATCACTGGTTTCTTTCTGATCCCTATGCCTTCGATATTAATCACATTTGCGTCTCAAGTTGTATTTCCGATCGATGAAAGTTCTTCGGCAGGATACCTTTTCGCTTCATCACAAACTTTTGGTTTTTTAATTGGACTATTTTTCACACAAATCTTAGATTCAACTTTTAATAGCTCAATGATTGTGGCAATAACTTTATGTGGGCTTCTTTCCCTATCCTTTGTAATGTGCTTACTAATAAATTAAGATTTAAAAAAGGATCGTTTTGAGTTAAGTGAAATGAATTTGTAATAAAAATCGTTAGATAAAAGTTTAGTCATTCAAGAAGACTTAAAATGATAAAATGTAACTATTAAACAGTCTATTATGTATCATTAAAATATTTATAGCTCATTCTATATATTTGCAGCTGAAAATGTATTTATAATACTGATTATTTGTTTTGCAGTTGAAAATATTGATTTTACATTTATACCAATAAAAATGTTAATTTTATAACTTTATCTTAATGATTTGTTTTAAAATTATAAAAAAATAACTAACCATCTTTGAAAGCTAAATTTTTTTAATTCTTGAAAATTAAAATATATGAAATAATAATTCTATGAATATAAATCTTAAAATATAAATTATCAGTAAAGAAAATCATAGAAAATTTCCGAAATAGATTTATTCATTCTTACTCCAACAGCTGATTTAATAACTTCAACATATCCTTCATATCTTTTTCGCCGACCGTCTCAATTTTTTTTTATAAAACTTCCTCATTAAATAAATAAGGTTCAGCTTATTATTGTACTTCTATTCCAAGTGCTTATGACTCAGTCTACATCCTAGTGTTACCTGCATTTGGAGGTATACATAATTCTGATGATAGGCTTAGCGATTAGAGGTAATAGCTGCACAGGGCAGGCGTATTGAATATCAGAAGCCGGTGACTATACAGAACAGTTGAAGGCGTGCATAGGTGTTTTCATTTATCGGCATTCCAATTTTAATCTTTAAGTTTCGGATGCCAACATGAACACCATATCCATATCCATAAGCAAGGTTTTATAATATTATTTGAGAGATTAAAGGGTAAACCCACGAATATTCTGAATGCTTTCCTAATGCCTTTAATCAATTGATCTCTTTGCGACTGTAGTGCTTTGTCAATGAATGATATTGCTAAGCGATATTGGGGAGTATTAAAATTCTGAAAAGATTGATGAACAGTTTCATCAAACACTCTTTTCTCACAGGATTCATTTGATGCGTGATATAATTGTTCTTGTCATTGATACTTATAATATGTGAATATACATTCAGTTAATGATCTATCACTGATCCCAAATATTTAAATTTCCTTATAATCCCTATTCATAAGATATCCATCGGCTGAGAGTTAATTCGGCAACGATTTGAGTTGTGAA
>Ga0302268_1001381_pt1 | contig 13419 bp, 4 predicted proteins | sample III_Bog_E2_1_FD_194554 | JGI IMG/M metagenome (GOLD analysis project Ga0302268, IMG submission 194554) | Peat permafrost microbial communities from Stordalen Mire near Abisko, Sweden - III_Bog_E2_1 | ecosystem: Environmental > Terrestrial > Soil > Wetlands > Peat | place: Sweden: Abisko...
TTTATAAAATACACTCATTGCAACATATTAATATTTATACTCAAATCAAATAGATAGAAGATCAATTTAAATCAGCTAAAATGAACTAAATGGCTGACAAATTTCTCTTCACTCTTCACTCTTCACTGTCTACTTTTTCATTAATAATCAGAAAATAAATTTAAAGCTTGTAATTATTAAGAGTTATTTTAATGCCCTATCTGATCTTATTAAAATTCAATTCATGCGGTAATAATCTAACCTATATAATATTTATGGAATCTAACTCGTATCAAAGCAATAAACTTGAGCTCCTATATCAGTTAAGGCTGCAAACTATTTACAAGGATAAAAGAATCTTTCACAGTAAAAACATTGAATGAAATCAAACCAAAACAAAATCGCTAAAATCAGTGGTATTGGCTAACTCCCAGCAATTAATCACATACAATTTCCAACAATGGTTTGACTGTGCAACAGAAATCTAATTAAGTCAATCCTATGTTTATGGATCCTTACTAATAAAAGACAAAATGTAGATATATTATGTACTAATTTGGGAAAAATTCACATGTTGCAATCATGCATTAGTTTATTGGACTTTACTATCTGAAAATTTTACCTCATCATAATTAAAAGAACCCGATTCTAAAATTGATATTTCATTCTTATCCTTAGGATCGTTTGAACCTATGGTGGGAGGTAACCACTAAAATAGGATTTTAGGATTTTAGGTGAATATGCAAAAGAAAAAAGATCATCTTTACTGATCATTAAAGAAGAAACTGTTAGGAGAGCAGAAATTCGAGGCTAATATCGTTAGGCCATTACTGTTCTTTAGGCATACCCCAGTTACTACAATACAAGAGACCATTATAGGACATCCAAAATGGCTAAAGCCTTGATTAATAAAAGTTAATTAATTTTTGATATCACTGGGAATTATAAACAAAGATTCAATCTCATATATTATTCAAAACAGAGGTTGTGGTCTTATCCCAACGGTTTTGTGGTGATTTTTTATCTTTGAAGTATGAAACCGTTTTAATTTATCAAAGATTTTATAAATTAAAATTAAGAGCTTGAACTGCTATTTTCCAAGTTATTTTATTGGTGATAACTCCGATATTTTCTATTTTAAAAAAGAAAAAACCATTTTTGGATAATTTTAATAATACCAGCCATACAAAATACTCATGGATGCCCAAGATTTCGAAGTGCCCACGCAAAAAAGTATCTAATACTCCAAATATATTTAAAATTGAAATAACATAATATACAATAAATAAAGATGATGAGAGTTGAGTAAAACAAATATATGAAACTTAAATTATTAGTAATTATTATCAAAATTAACAAAAAATGATGATTTATTTTTTGAATATCTATTGTGACTGCAGAGGAAGATCATTTGAAAATATTTGGTTTGGAAAGAACTAATTTAATGAAATAGTGATTGAATTAATAAATCAAAAGATGGTACAGAGGCACCCTTAAAATTATGAGAAAAATATGTATGTGCTAACATTTTAGAATTATATTTTGTATTTTTTATACTAAGAAATTGAGAAAACTCACATTCAAATTAAGAAATTCCATTTTTTTATTATTTGGGCTGTACAAACTATGGCGTGGTATGAACCTCCTACTTTATAGATCAAAGATGAAATAAGAATTCTGTGTTCCTTCTCATTGATTTGTTGATCAGAACTATTAATTTTCAGCGATTTAAAAGAAGTTATAATTCTATTTATTTTCATGAAATAAGAGTCAAAACCAAGCAGCTTTATATCCAAATTTCACTCCATTCTTAAGGTAATGCCGCCATCAATTTAGAACAAAAGCTATGAGACAATCATGAAGTTTGATGAACTAAAAGCGAAAATTTATATCTTCGACAAAGAAAAACTAGAGCTCTAAATACTGCCCTACTTCTTTCGCCACAATAAGTTTAGCAGCTTCATCCGACAACTCAATCTTTATGGCTTCAAAAAACTAAAAAACACGCCAGTACTATGCTTTACGCACCCAAACTTGTAGAACGGTCAAAAGTAAGTTCTTTTCAACTCAGATTTTTAACCATTATCGCAAAGAAAAAGTTGATAAGAGAAAGCGAAGAATAAGAAGAGGACTTATAAATTTCTCATCAACAATAAATTAATTAGGGGCCTCACTATAATCGATTAATATCAACAAATGATAGTTTAAATTCCATAAAGAAACCAGAAATTGCTCTATCAACTCCGCTCAGCATTTATCCGATGATGGGAACCCCTCAGATCTAAAATTCATCCCCTCTTCCAATATGGTGCAACTGGAATAGCCAAAACAACGGATTAATGACCGTTTTTATGCCAATGTCTGGCTTTTATTCAGGAAATTCTTTTAATAATTATTTCCAACCCTATCAAGCTTGATATCTATTCAAGATATTCTTGAAAATGTTAAAATATTATCATCTACGCCAAGGTTTATGTAAAAATAACCCTATTTTACTTTTATTAATTTGAATTATTATTAAACAAATTCTGGAAATATTTTTTGGAGGAAATTTGATATTTGTGAGTAAACCAACTTTGCAGTAAATAGATTGAGATTGTACTTTTGTAAAGAATGTATAAAAAATGTAAAAACATATCAAGGGCTTAAGTAATTTACTGATTTTCTATTTTGCTACTTTTATTATGTTGACCATTATTTTACGAATAACAAACAAAAATGGACTGAAATGATAATTCTTTAATTCGTCGTTGATTTCTACATGGAAATATAAATCTTTCTAAAATTGTATTGAATTTATCTGACGATTTAACGATAATAAAAATAATAAAAGGATGATAAAGGTCAAGAGTTTTCTTGGCTCAATTTCCCCCAAAAGTTTTGGTGATAATAAATATTATACTGAAATGAAAAATATAAAAAAAGTAGAATTGACATAAAATAATAAAAATCTTAAAATATTGAAGTCCTGTAAATATTTTTGTGATAATGAGCACGTGAGTTGAAATTTGCACTAAAATACTTAAAAATATAGCTTTTTATATTTACTTATTGGAGGATGATATCAATATTAAATAAATTTAGATCATAATAACATCAAATAATATTTGTTTAATGAGGACGAATAGTCATTTATTTTGTACAAATTAGTGAAAATCAATCGTAATTTTAAACCATAAAATAAAAAATATTCAGGAACAATATGGTTCAGTAAATAAATGCATTTTTAAATTGGTATGATCGGTTTTAAAGAATTATGAGAAGAAAAAATTACAATACTAACAGTTTATCACTCATTTCGACTCTCGAGCAGTAAACATGCCCGGTGTGATGATATCCAACATTGGCTGATTTCCTCCTTTGGGCTGGGATGCAGGTCTTTTAGTGGTCAGCTTTCCTCTAATATCCTTCAAAAAATCTTTAATGCTATCAACTTTCTCAGTTGCTACCAATGGCTTTCTTTCTCTCAATCGTTTGTCCCATCTAGAAGAGTTCACCATTTTCATATCTATTTAAACATCCACAGTTAAATTATCAGGCAAAATGAAATTTTATTTTTCTGATTCTTCTTTGTATTTTAGTTTGTTCCTTTTTTATGCGCACATCATTTCTGATTAACTTTTTCTCTCAGAGAAAACTGTCTTGAAGTTAATGTTATTAAACTTGCCTAAGCATTCCTCGACAGTTTCTTTTGAAACAGACGACAGTGTATTGACTTTGGTTTCAGAATGACTTCTTTTATTTGTACTTGGCTGTTTGATAGAGGCAATAGAGGAATGAGACTGCTATTTGATTTGGCTTTTCAATAGTGCAATTTAATCCCTAAGTCTTTTCTTTTCCTCTTAATGAGTTTTGAGAATGTTTGTTAGTTCGCAGTCTACATGCTTCATAAAAAGAGTGACATTTTTTTTGCATTAAAGATAAAGTTCTTTATAATTGAGGTTATCATTTTTTGCAGGTTATTTGGACTATGAATATCTCCTTGATAGATTTCCTATCATCGTTATTTTACTATTAAAAGTAAATAATTTATAGCAAGCTCTTAATTAAAGTTTATACACATATTTATTTCATTTAAACCAATACGATCAAATGGAAAACAATATTTTTTAAAAATATTAACAACCAACTGCTTATCACAATATTACGCCGCTAAAATTGTTGATTTGTTATAAATCTCTTTGAATAATATTACAATGACCACGCAGGCAGACTTCGCAGAATTGTATGAAAAATCATAGGCCCGAAATCTGAAGTTCAAAACCAAAATAATCGAGGTATTGCTCACTCAACTTAGATAGAAAACGAACTTGCTCACGAAAAAAGTCGAGCAAGCGAGTATGAGGCCAAATTCAGAGATGCTGTTCTCCAATCTAACTATTCTTCAGACCAGGAAATTCTCTAAAAGCTGACATACAAGGAGAATGAGTTGAATGAATGTCGCAAACAAATCATTGATCTTAATCGTAGATTATCTAACGTCAACAATTCCCCTTCCCAAAATGATTTGATCGCTTTGGCTCGGGAAAACGAAGAATTAATGGCCAATATTGAAGAGATTAAAAGTGCAGCGATTTCGGCCATCATGATGAAGGAGGAGGAAATTGATGAATTGTAGAAGAGGATAAGCAAGTATGAAGTGATGGAAAACGAGCTAAAATACCAATATGAGAAGAACGAAAGCTTAGAAAGAGAGTTTTAATTGATAATTAGAGAGAAGGAAGAGGATATCAAAGAGTTAAATTAAAAGATAGCAAGAGAGCGATAAACTTTTTTGAGTAAATTAGAGTTCTTTCAGAGAGAAGCAAGTGAAGAAGAGTACTTTAAAGAGAGTCTAATGGAGAAAGCCCAAAATTTATAAGGAAATCTTTAAAAAAGCTAAATGGTGATTTCTGACTATTAAAAGAGAATATATGAGCTGGAGAGTCATATAAACAACCAAAAGATATTTAGTGAGCAGGAAAGGACAAAATGGAAAATTGAAATGGAGGAGTTGAAAGACAACATTAAAATGTTAGAGAAAGAGGAAAAAACTATAACAAAACTCGTAGAAGAACTGAAGAACAAAGAAAGATCTATGCAAGAAAGCATCACTCGCCTCCAGGATAATAACTAATAATTGACTCGGAAGTTGTCCATTAAGAAAAAGAAGTAAAATAAATCTCTCAAAGACAAAATATCAAGCTCGTTTTCGGGGATGTCAAAAGCTAATCCTGTATACGCCAGCTTTGCATTTAGAACTAGGGACAGTATTTTCTAAAATTAGGCAAAACCAAAACATCTTGGAGATATACCAGAAATGGAAGAACTCGATGGAATGATTGAAAACTTTCATTTTGAAGATTTGGGAAATAATTTAAATGGAGGTGATTCGTCATAAACTCAAAAGGCTTCAGAGAAAACAGATATTCCGATTTCTCAGATGATGGTAAAGAAGAAATCGCAAACAACTGATGCCACTGAACCTCTCACCTTTTATAATGCTCAGCCTACTCATAATTAATCGGCATAACTTATCAAAGAGATCGAAAATAGCAAACTTATTATTTTAAGACTAGAAACTTAGAAAAAATAATTGCAGGCAAATCTAAATGGTTTGTATAATCAAATGAATGAGCTAAACTAATCTTTAGTAAAAATTACTAATGAGTTGCAGCATGAGAGGAAAAACACTGCTGATTTGCGAAATCAAATGAAAAAAACAAAAAAATAGTCTGAGTTAATAGTGTAAGTACAATCTCTGATTCTCCATGTGTAAAAATTGGAAAAAGATATGGTGACTTCTAAGTTAAAATATGCATAGGAGGCAGATTATGAGAGGGAAAAATATAACAGAGAAAAGGTTATGTGGACACAGAAACTGATACAACTTACTGAAAAGCTTGCAAAACAAGATTTGCAGATCAGTGGTTCAAAAGAGTCCAGAACAGAGGAAAAAAAGAAAAAAAAGGGATTTTTTGGATGATTTAGAAATGTGTATTTATTGAATATTGATAATAATTCATCTGTCAATAATGAGGCGTCTCAACTAATACTTATGTTGTCTTAACTTTTTTAATATTTAAATTTGCAATTTGAGTAATGTTTTCCATTTATGCAATTATGAGAATCTGATTAATTAATAATAATTTCCCGCGTTATCTCAACAGAATGTTTGAGGCAAGATTGGAAGAGTGTTCAGTATTTCGAAAGATTATTGATTCTCTCAAGGAATTAGTCAAGATGGTTAACATCTAGGTCAACACAAAGGGACTTTCTATTCAAGCAATGGACTCTTGCCATGTTGCTTTAGTCTCATTGCTTCTCAAAGAAAAAGCCTTTAGCCATTACACATGTCACAAACCCCTCACTCTTGGACTTACAATTGAAAATGTTGCAAAAATTCTTAAGATTGCCGGCAACTAAGATAGCATGACTCTTCAATGTGAAGACGAACCTACTTCTCTCAAGTTCAGATTTGAATCAAAACGTACTCAATAGATGATTTAGGAGGAGAAAAGATATCAGAGTTTAATCTTTCATTGATGAATCTGGATTCTGAAAATTTGGGTATTCCGGAAACTGAGTTCAGTTCAGTATGTACTATGCCTTCTAGTGAATTCAATAGAATTTGCAGATAATTTGGTGGACTTTCTGAAACTATTAAAATTGAGACCAACAAGGAGTGTGTGAAGTTCTCAATTGCTGGATAAATCGGCACAGGAAATGCAGTTCTAAACCAAAGAGATACTGGAGATGAAAATGAGGTTGCTCTTGAGGTAGACGAACCAGTTTCACTCAGTTTTGCTGCTAGATATCTTAATCTATTTTCAAAAGCAGCTGGACTGTCCAGTCAAGTGACTTTAAATATGTCGAACGAGACTCCATTAATGGTGGAATATAAGTTATCCAACGGTGGAGGTGAGCTCAAATACTATCTGGCTCCCAAGATAACGGAATAGGAATGATTAGTTTAATGAACAAATTTAACAATGGATTATACATCAATATTTTTAATACTAAAATCCAATAAAGAAAGATGCAGCAAAGATAATCAGTCTAATTCAGTAAAATGGACAACTAAAGATAAAAAATCATCATTCAGTAAGAATTGGAAAACAATTTCAATTCAAAAACGACTGCTAATGAAATGATCGAAGAGTAATTGGAAGTGGAGAATGATCAAAATAAAAAATGTGAGAAAAGATTCAGTACGGAAGGAATTAAAATAAACAAGGAAAAGATATTGTCTTACGTCCTTTCAGAGCAAAACAGTAATCTCTCACCTAATATTTCAACCAAATACAGCAAACAGTTCAGTATTAGAAATGCAGAAAAGAGATACCAAATCAATACCAATACGGTCAATAAATAAAATTCAATCAAAACATTAAAACTTATATCGCATAAAATCGGGCAAAGTCATCAGAGGATGGAATCCAGATTGAAGACTGAATCCGATAAATAGAATTAAATTTAGCTAATTCTCTCTAATTTAAAGAAAGAAAACCATCATGAGCTGGGTGAATTGACCAAAAACGCATCGGCTATGATCCTAAAGAAGCAATTTTAAAGATTAAACCCTTTTTCGCCAATAGGAAAGGAATTGAATGTCATATTAAATAAGAATAAGGATGAAACAGTAAAATCGTGTACAAAGTCATTTTCGCTGACAAAGATTAGACCCATGTCTCGTCTTTCAACAATATAGAATTCCTAATTTACTGATGGCGATCATATATCTAGAATTATTCAGGAGGTAGAAAATAAGCAAGAGAATATATAGTAAGAAAAAATTAATCTTGAGAAAAAATCACAATTAGTACTTATTCTTTAATTTAGCTAAGGGATTAAATTTAAAGGGAAAAAAACATGCTTGAAGAAAGTAATAACTGCTCAAAAAGAATAACATTGACCATTCAAAAGAAGCAACAACTGTTTAAGTCATACTCCTTGGAAGCCACTTTGTCTAAAAGAAAAATATAAAATTGCCAGCAATAAGTAAAGGTGATGGAGAATAATGTAGAATAGGCTTTGTATTGCAATTCCAAGTTGCTCAGCAATATTAATGAGTAGAAGCATCTTATTAGTATGTATGAATCAGTGATAGAGGAATTAAAGGATCAAATTAAATTATAAAAACAGTAAAAGAGTGATACTCAAAAGAAGTTAGCCATCTTAAAAAAGAATTAAAAATCAGCTATCTCCAAGCTTTCAGCTCAAGAGAACAACAATAGCGAGATTTTTCGTAAAATATATCTTTCTCTCGAGAAATGGAAGTGATATGGCCTATTATTATTTTTTCATTTTACTTATACTCCATAATTGACTATTTTTAATTTTAATCAAATGATTTATCACTTAGTGTTAAATTGAATGTCGAACTTTTGGTTCAAGTTTTTCTTAAGTCTAACTACTTTACTGTGCATTACCTAATGCATCTATTCTCCGTACTATCGGAGATGCAGGCTCAACTAAACAAAAGTTGATCACGATGCCATTCCTATCGAAGATTTGCAAATAGAAAAAGTACCTACATACTACTCCAACTACTATATCGAACCCGTCATTGAACCCGAACTAGAACTGGATTACGAATAGTTTCGCTTTTTTTATCACAAATTTATTGGGGCTGGAGGCTCAGGCTAGGTGTATTTAGTGTAGGACCAAAAAACTCAAACAGGCAAAGTGATTAAGCGTTATTTCAAGGAAAAACCATACGATTTTCGATATTAAAACTTCATCATGAAAAAATTAAATTATTAAATCGCTTGGTCGAAGGAGTGTGATGCGAAAACCTGCTAACCGACCACATAAAACTTTCACACAGTGGCCATATTTCCTGATAAATAGTCTATGGGGCTAAAAAATTTCTAATTTGATGAAATAGGAACACCGATAATCTTCTACAAAATTTTGCAAGAGTTGGATAAAACTCATAAGGCAGGCATTATTCACCAAGACATAAAATTTGGGAATGTTTTAATCAATTCTAAAGTTGATGAAGATATTTATGAGGTGCAGTTAATTGATTGGAATCTCTCTCATTTCTACTTTAAGGGCTATGATTGGAGAGGAAAACGAGGAACAAGGTGTTTCTACGCACCATAGATATTATTTAAAGCAAATCATATAACTCCGGCTGTTGATGTATGGGCTCTAGGAATCGTAATGTTTTCAATCTACACTGGTGAAAAGCCATTTTTAACAAATTGTAAGAGGGATGAGTTGTATGCTGTTGCAACAGTGACGGGAGGATATAAACTTCTATAAATGTATAAAAAATATAACTATAACTGCCCTGAATGCCTCACTTTATTGTAATAAACATAAGCTCGGGGTCATGGTTGGCCCAAGCGAAATTTCTAAAGTTTCAAGCCAAGAATGCATCGTGAATTTTGGTCCTTAGAATTATACAATGTATTGATGAAAATGGTCTAAGCTGATCCCTAAAAGAGAGCCACGCCTGAAGAATTGATGAACATGTAATATTTCAATAAAATAAAGAATTTACCACCAATGTACTTGTACCATGACAATAAAAATAAAAAGAACAAGAATGAATAAAAGTCTGAAATCTCAGCAAGGCGCCTAAAGACTGAAAATTGATTCATTAATATTATCTGTTCAGCCATTGAAAGAAAATGGGTAATCTTTCATTTTCTCATATTAATAAGATACAGTCAACTATTGTTTTTATAATTTAAGGATAGCATCACCTATTCACCCAGATTTGAACACTAAAATCGAGTATCCAAACTCAACTAGATCAAAAAATGTGAGCATATGAAGGTCGTAGTTCAAAGTAGCCGCCAAATTTTTACCAATGATGCACTGCCATTCACCATCTCCAGCTCCAAAGTCAGCCTTGTTTCCTCTAAGGTATTCAACCAAGTTGAGGCAAACGTCTTTTTCCAGCATTTCCTCAGGTTTCTTCATTTGTTCCTTGATAAACTCTGAAGCTTCTACCTAACGAGCGAATTACTTCTAACAATGAGTTTGACAAGCTGTAGTTTCATGTCACTGTGTCTTATCCTATAGCCGGGAAGATCTGCATCGGGGTCTTTGACTTCTTCTTATTCCTCTTCCTCGTACATGTTAGTTATATTTTTAAAATGATAATCACATTAATCGATATAAGATATGAATAATTAAGATTTTTAGCTACCCATTTTAGATATGCTTGATAATAAACCCCGAAATATAAAGGAGGGAATAAAATTCATCAATTCATCCAGAAAGACCAGACTTCTCTTGACACCAATTCCCTCCCCCCAAATTCATGATTAACAAAAGGCATCGTCAGGGATTGCTAGCAGTTTAAACGATAAGGCTCTTCAACAAGGAGTCGAGAAAGAAGATCAAGTAAAGGAGAAGATAACAGCAAAGGAAAAGCGAAATCCAAGGACTTTATTGTTTTTAGTGAATCAAAAGAAAATGGGTTCTTTCCTGTTGCAAGGAAGTATAATAGAAGACCTACCGTCCACATATCATAGCCTAAACCGTAAGTGGATCCTGATGCCAATTAGTGTGAAATTTGTGATATATCGCCGAGAAAGCTGTGCCTTCTCCTTTTTCTTACAGATGCTGCTTGATCCATATTTACTATTTTCCAAATTCCTAGGCAATTCCTAATTCTATCAGGGCTAATTTTCCTTAGAATAATTCCTTCACTATGAATATCTCGCAATGAAGTCAGGATAGTCTTCAAGATATAAGCAATTTCTTCTTCAGGCAAACCTCCATGTTCCTTGATTTTTTCCGAAAGTAAATAGTTTTAGTGATTATAAGGAATGGGCTCCATTATTAGGTAGACATTAATTGCATCGCAAAATACAGCATATAGTTTTTGAAAACCACTGCAACAGCGTGGATTTCGACTTAAATATAGCTGTATTTTAATTGCCTCACAGAGTTGTTAGACAAGTTAATCCTCCATAATTTGCGCCTTGTCCATCACACGTAAAGTAAAAATACAATTAGTGGGGCTATGTACAGCCAAATTTTCTCTAAAGTAAGAACCGTGGGAAATCTATTCGATAATAGTGAACTGCTCTATTGATATTTGATTGATATTGATAATTATCTCATGGGGAATGTATTTCCAAATAGAATCGTTGGCAGATGCCTTCGTGGCAGGCGAAAATTAACTCTCTTTTGTTGATGAACGACACAATTACCCTTGAGTGTGAACGCACAGATGATTTTATCCCTCTTTTTTGGAATTATTACTGACTAACGATATTTTTGATGATTTATTGTTAGTTTTTGGTCTGAGGGAACGTTATTTAGTTGAACTTTCTGGATTCTTTTTTACGACGGCCTATTTTGCCACTTTTTGTCTCACATCACGAAATGTTCTCCCTTTTATTTATTTGTTATCGATTTTGTTAATTTCCTTCTCTTTTCCATATGAATCCTTTGTCTTTTTAAGTTCACATTTTTTGGTATCTACTTTTTCAATGCTATTTGCTTATCTTTTGCTCATGCTTATCTTTCCCCTATTTTGATCGATATTTTATTTGTTCTTGCAGACATTATTCCTCAGGGCAATATTATTGGCTGTAATTAGAAGTTTGCTCCGTCGACTCTCTGTACTTGCATCACTTTTTTGCAGTGAATTATTCTGGTTGTCAACCTTAATCCTATTATTTTTGGCAAAGCTTAGATTATCCCTGCTGCGACTGTTTGCTTTATCTTTGAGCATGATCTTAAATTATAACAGTTATTGACTGCAGTCAAATTATTATTTAAATTTGTAATACAATTATCCAATTAACTTCATAGAAATATTTGTTAGAATAAAAAAGGGATGATGATAACCAGGCAAGCGGGAAGGAAAAGACTGATATTTAGGCTCATATTTGCTGCGGTCTTTTTAGCTGCATCAGTTGCCGTATTTTACCAATACTGCTTCCTCTTTTCTCAGGATTTATCAACAACATCTCGAAAATTGGATAGCTTACAGCTTATACTGGTAGTTTCTGCTTTCTTGGACCACTACGACATGAACTTGTGACTCCTGTTCGCTTTTTCAGATAAATGTGTTGTGATGGAAAAGATAAAGGTTTTATGTCACGGATATTCTGTAGTTTTAGCAATGAGCTTAACTATTGCGATTGTGTTCTCTTGGAGTGGAAACTGCAGTCATGTTGATCCAACAGTACTGCAGACATACCCATCTTACTATAGCGTTCTATTTTAATTGAATTGTTTCTATCCTTAAGGGGGGAGCTGCTGATTTTACTTCTATTTTCAAGCATATTGGAGTGATATTTCTGCAAAGAAGTAGATGTGTCCCTATCTTGCACCCACCCATCAAGAAAGTGAGGCCGTATTTATTTTCGGAGTGGAGAAGTAAAAACCTGCATAATAAAGTCGTTATCCTCCATAATACTAATGTCATGCAGATCCTGTTCGGGAGTGTGTCGTTGCTGTTCTTGATCCTTGACTTTTTTCTTCCTCATAATAAACCTTCAAGTAAAATTATTACATCTCTTAACCCATAAATTAAAAATATGATTGTTAGAGTAAGTTTTGCTACAATTTCAGATTATTTCTATTTAGAAAGATATCCTCATTATCGTCATATAACCTTGAGCATATATAATAATAGGAAGTTTACATGTAGGGTGGATTGTTTGGGCTTAGCAAAGTACAACGTACGTACCTCTATGCATCGCAATTAGTTCCCTCACTCATAACCATCTTTTTCCCCAATCTTCTCAAGATTCTACTCTTCACCCAAATCTTTTATTGCGTAGCCATATACTTTTACGTTCACGTGCTCTCCCTTGAGCGCAGTTACTACCCCTATATCTCTTCATAACTAGGCAAAATGAGTCAACAAATGCGTAAAGGTGGATAGTTAGCTCTCAGCGCTTTTTTACTCATCACTATATATGGAATAGTGGTAATGCGAATTGGGAAAATTACTCTTCCTCACCTAATTAACCTCGGAGAAGAATCCCACACATTCTATTGGGTATGCATCTTACTTTCTCTCATCAATCCTTTTCTATAGTAACTCTATTGGCGACTTTTCTTACCCAAAACATTGCAGCAATAGTACGAAAAATCTCACCTTATAAACATAAGCTATTTAATCTTCCACTTCACACTATTCTCGACATTTCTTGGTTTCTGGAAGGCTCAGCCTTTTGTGATAACTTTCTACAGCATTGGTCGTAGCATGCGGCACATTAAGAAAAAATATGGAATAGTAACAGCTGTATTGACCCACTATGGAATCACATTAGCAGGATTTGCCCTGCTATTGTATCTACGCATCTTCACCCATGTCAAAATCTGATGATTGTTTATATGATACTTATCCATAATATATATCAGTAGGGACAGTAGCCCTACTATTTGATGAACAAATTAACTATTTTTTACGAATAGTCATATCTCTGCATCAATTAATACAAATAAACTCAGTTAATTTTTGATAAATATTAA
>Ga0302268_1001382_pt1 | contig 13412 bp, 8 predicted proteins | sample III_Bog_E2_1_FD_194554 | JGI IMG/M metagenome (GOLD analysis project Ga0302268, IMG submission 194554) | Peat permafrost microbial communities from Stordalen Mire near Abisko, Sweden - III_Bog_E2_1 | ecosystem: Environmental > Terrestrial > Soil > Wetlands > Peat | place: Sweden: Abisko...
CTTCTAAGCCAATTTAGCAGTATGGTATGCTTTTTCTGATTCCTAAATTCATTTATCATTTTTTCGATAAAAAATAGCAGAGATCTTTAAGATTATATAGTCAATCAGTCAATCCTGGAAAAATATTTCTAAATACTTCAGTTTCCATAAGCAATGGAGATTTGTGTACTTGAACTTTCTGCTTTACATTAAAAATGAAAAGATAAAACTGAAATAATTTGATTAGCTAATGATTTCTGCAGGAGATACAAATATCTTTTAAAATTAAAAGATATATTTTTAGGAAAACAATACTTAAAGCTCAAAAATATTAACAGAAAACATACTCTTTGACAGTGATAGCTTTAGTATCAAAACTTATTTGGAGTCCAATTAGTTAATCATAAGCGAAGTCAGCAAGTATTTCGAAAAAAATACTCTCTATCCCTCAGATGAGATTAAAGGGATGCCTTTGAATAAATTAATGCCTGAATTTTATAGATAGCCTCATGACAAAGCTGTTGCTAAGTGGATCTAAGATGGATATCTCGTTGATGAAAAATCATATATAATAAGATTTACTTGTTTTCTGAATCAACGTGGGGAATAAATCCCCGTTTTTAAGTACTATAAAAGTCATTGTCATCTCTAAAATGGATTATAATTTATTTGTCTCCTGAAATGTAACATAAAACTTTAATCATAAGACGACAATATAAAATAGCAGCTTAATTAAAAAGATAAATTGAATTTTCGTAAGGATAAAAATAAGTCGGTTTCTTTGTCCGAACTCGATTTATAACTTAATCCTTCTCTCAAATCAATGAGTTTTTCATCGTAGAACAATATATTCATCAAAGAAGATACCCTCTAGCCATTAAGCCGGTTTGGTCTTCTGTAGAAATTTAAGTTAAACCTTCGATTCTTCACCTTCTTTATAATAGTATCCATTTTTGTTTTAACAATGATCACATTAGGCAATATCGATAATCTTATCAACTATAATAATTAATATATCGCCTTTTTCAGTCTGTTTAAATTACCTATAGCTCTTGGCACTTATTACATGGCACATTTTCTAAATCTAGGAAGTCCAATTACAATTCAAAAGACAATAATTTCATCAATGAATAGCTGGGAGGCTTCCCTTTCGCAGGCTAATTCCTTAAAAGTTTTGTTTGATCCTAGTATAACGGTATCTGCCACGTATACCCCTTATTTTTCATATCCAAATATAAGCAACTTATCTTACAATCAAATTGATCTTTTTTCTGTAATAGCTTCATCTATTTCTTCACTCAACACTTTTCCCATTAATCGAACAGGCACGCCTTTCAGAAATTTCAATTCTTACTTCTACCCAGCTTATAGTGACATGATGAATGGCACAAAATATAAACTACATCAAGTCTTTGACAATCTCTTCGAATGGAATAAAACGGTACAAATAATCTTTATGGTGACACAGACTGTAGTTGTTTTAATTTTTTTAGTGATTATCTTTTATTGTCTGGTGAAATTCAAAAATAAAATGAATAATATTTTCCAAATAATTTTAGATTTCCATCATAACGATACTGATAAAATTACTCTTTATTGGTAGAAACTAGCCAAATCTTTTAATACTATGTTCATTCAAATGAATTCTTAATCTAATAAATAAATGATATATCAAAAGACTTTAGCATTATCTCAATTAAGACTCGAGGACAAGAAAAAAACCAAGATGTTTACAAGTTTTAAGCCTCAAATGATTTAAGGAAAATAACTGTTATCTTTCTATTCTTGCATCAAAATTTAGATTATTGTGATGACGATTCTTATCATTTCGCTAGCTATCGTCATAGAAGTAAATACAATTTCCACCATAAACAAAATTTAATTATTGGAAATTAATGGATTTTCTTATGTAAGATATTTTCCATCCTCAACCATCTTAATGTATGGCTGTATGGAGAAATATGCTAGCTTATTATATCCAACTTAAATGTTATTCAATCCTGATAGATATGCCAATGTAATAGCCTCTTATTTTTTGGTTGGGCAAATGAATTACATTGGACAAATCGTTGATCCTTCTTCAACATATTACGTCAAACAGAAAAATTACTATTATGGAAATCCATGCACATACAACTCTTCTGTGCTGACAGGTATAGGGGTTACTGTTAAGACTTGTGAAACAGTAAGTAATGGAACTTTCAATTCAGGACTAAATAATTTTATGCGATACAATCAAAAAGTAGGTGAAAATTACATTCAAGGAAAAATCAACATGACATTCGCTGCTCTTGCTGATTACGTTACTGGTATAACTATTTTATCTGCGTATATATCAGACGTAATATCGACTTGGACTATAGATTTTACAACTGATTTATAAAGCAGCTGGTATATCGTTGTGATAATAGCGATCATAATATGCATATTCGCCTTCCTTCTGCATATCTTTATTAATGAGCTAATCATCGTAACTAAATTATCTTCGGAGTACAATTTCATTTGCAAGGTGTACAATAACTTCGTCCCTGAGTACATTTTGCTAAATGAGAAAGTTATTAGACAAAAATTCGTGATGTAAGGATTGTTGAATGAATGATGATTTGTTGTTAATATTTTAAAATTTTTAGTTTATTGATATTATGCTCAATCTAAATTATCACGATAATTACTAAGACAATGATAACTAAGATAATAATAACTACTAAAAGGAAAAAATGCTGAAGAATTTTACAAAGAAACTCTAGATGAATTTGTGTATTCTTTATATTTTTAATTTAATTTTGAAATTGTTATAATTTTCAAAATGCAAATGATTCGAATGATATAAGAATAAGTTGATGAATAGATTAAAGAAGATAATAAAATAATGCTTGAGTTTAAGTACCTGAGATGATTTTACCAGCAAAACAGGCAATTTTTAATAAAATTAAAAACATAACCGTTTAAGATTTTTAGAATTTTAATATAATATATATTATCATTACAATCATACTATAACTATCAATTATTATTTTTACCTATTCATATATTTTTCATCCAAACTCCTTTTTTTTTAATACTATAAGCGTTCGATAAAAAAAGGTGAGCTTTACTTAGTTGTTTTAGATAAATTTTTTAATATTTTACATTTTGAATGGACATCTGATAAATATAATTTTTGGTAAATTCATTTCTATTACAATATCTTGCTGTTCCTCAATGTATTAGACTTATTTCTCAAGTCATTGTTTATTTAAAATACTTAATTTACTTTAAACGCCATTATATCTTTTCATTAATGATTCTTCTGCTTAAAAATATATACAATCAAGCCCAATAATTCCTTAATCAATCACATTCCACTTGACTTTTATGTATTTGTTTAAAGTAATGAATTTTTTTTGCAAAAGGTTTAATTTCTTTTATGAAACCATAAATTCTTATTCTTTAAACTGGATTATTTGAAATAATAATCCCAGCAAGGTAGTCTTTTTAAAGAAATAGTCTTCTAGCATGTAAAATGCAAAAAATAAAAAATTCTCTTGATGGCTTAGTTGTAAAAAATATTTATAAAATAAGGATTTTAATGTACCCATAAATTAATCTGTGGATGGTTTTTATTAATACCACCGTTTAGAATAATAATTATTATTCTTCTTGACAAACCCATGAACATGAACATTCTTCTTTTGGTTATCATTGCACTTTTGGGAGTCGGCCATACCATCAAAATCGTTGTATAAAAAACATAAACAAGAAAAATGTTAATTTTATTTTTACAATAGATGTGAATCAGAGTATGTCTTGAATTAATCAGCCGTAAAAAAAATGAAATTTAGCGTTGTTCTTGAGAAAATTAGACGTATTAGTTGGAGAAATCTAGCGTAATTTTTAATGAATTCAGAAGTAATTTTTAATATATTTAGGGTAATACTTGATAGAGTCAGATGTAAAAATTAAATTGATTTAGGGTGAATATTAATAAAATTAGATTAAGTGGTATTTTTAGATCTATATAGGGTAATTTTTAAAGGAGTTAGGAGTTTCACTATCATTAACTTAGAGTAAGCAATGATCAAGTTAGAGGTAAGCCAATATTTATAAAGAGTAAATAAATTATAAATAAGCTGTTTCAATTTAAAATGACTTAGAGTATAAAATAAAATAAATCAGTTGTATGGAAATTAATTATTTAGAGTGACAATTGATTAACTTAGAGAATGTTATTAAATTACCATTTAGTGTTATCATTAAGAAAATTAGGAGTACCAATTTAGTGACTTAGTGTATGAATTGAGAAAATCAGGGGTAATAATGGAAATATTTAGAGTTATTATCGATTAAATCAGATGTCCCCGTTACCCTATTTAGAGTAACTTTTGAATAAATTAGAAGTATCAATATTATTGATTTAGTGTAATAATTAAAGAAATCAGATGTACAATCTTTTTAAGACAGTGTAAATATGAATTAAAGCAGTAGTACAACCATCTTTATTCAGTGTAATTATTCATAAACTTAGGAGTATACTTCATTCAATATAGAGTATTGACTTTTTTAGTTAGAACAATGATCCTCTCAAAATCCTAACAATTTCCAGATTGATGATTTGTATTGATTATTTTTTCGATTTATCAATATTACAAAGATTCTATTTTATCTTTTATTTACCTGTATATTAACATTCCTTTTAAAATAGATAGAAAATGAAGAAAAATGAGAATTTTAAATCATTATTAATATGAATAAATTGCATTTCAATGCCTACTTTAAAATAATTGATGCTTAAATGATTACAATCAAACCAAATCATAGCAATCCTTTGCTTAGATTCGTCTGCAAAGTATTTTCCAAAGCATTTTGTTTCTTGTATATATCTCGGATTGTATTCTTTAATTTTTCATCCGTGATTACTTCATGCTTTTCAATTTTACGACGTTACAGCAAGAATTTTTCAGGATGAAGAACTTCATCTGTTAATTTTGAACGCAATTTACTTGCTTGACTCTGACTACCGATGCTTGCTTCAATCAACTGTTCCTTACCCTTAGATTTGATGGAAATTCTACTTTTTGAAGATCCAAATCCAATTTAACTTTTTTTCTCTCCGCTTTTCCTGGCCGCTGGATTGGCAACTCCAAAATCCGGAATATCAAAATTCCTGTCATAAAGTTGAGTAAACTCCAAATTGGAAAATAGATTTTCAATTTTTTTCCTTTCATATCCTTTTTTATAAATATTTTCGAGTCCTTCAAAAAGAGTGAGCAAAAATTAAAAGTTTCTAATAACGTGCACATTGGTTCCTTTACACTTCCAAGGATTTCTTATGAGACCTTCTATTTATTTTCTCTTTTCTTATTATTATTCAATGTCTCTGGCACTATAGTTAGGCCAATTGTTCGAAAGGATGACAGTAAAATCTAAATTAACTTATTAATACCGTTGTTTGTATATAGTCCAATTGAAGGTAAGATTGAATGAGAAGGAATCCATCTCTTTCCTTTGTTTTCGATCATTGCAAAATTATTACAGGAGAACAACTTTGATATCTTCTAATTTCGCCATAAATCATAGACTCGAAGATTTGCATTTGAATCTAAAATAAAGGCGAGACCTAACTCAGATACTTTGATATTACTAATAGGATAATCTATTTTTGCTTAGAAAATATTTGTTCTTTTGACTTAATTTTTAATGTCGAGTATATTATCAATATAAACCTCTCCCTTGCTGCTGCCTGAAATTAATTTCCATCCCTCAAAAAATTTCAAACAAGTAATCTCACCCTGTTGTTTATCTGTATTCATTTTGATATTGAGAGAATTTATACTCCAAATGGAAATGACTCCATTCATCATTCCTGTGGCGAAATATTGCTGATCTGGCCTAGAAAGAGCTGTTGCCGTAATCTAATATATAGTCTTTAATGTTTTTGCATTTTTGATTATCATCTTCTGATTTAAGTATTATGCTTTTTATTTGATGAACTTATCAGGTATCCTTTGGAGGTAATGCTGAATATAGTGAAAGTTTGAGTAATAATTTGCCTTCTTTGCCAGGAAATTACAAAATCTGAACTCCTTTAGATTTTTCCATCCGAATATCATTTTTTATGAAATTTACACAAACTTTCCGCTCTCGAACTATTTCTTTTTCTAAAGTTATATGCGAGAGTGAACGACGTAGGCAAAGGGCCTAAATTTAGGCATTTCATAACATGCAGTAATGTCATAGCCATTTTCAATAATTAAATCATGCTTTTTAAGAACTGCATTGAACTAGACCTATTATTTTATGGAAGGCTATTCTTATATCTTTTTCTCCTATTTCTTTTTGGGGTCTTTCTTTATAGGGTCATTGTCAACGGGAGGAGTTTCTATTTTTTTATTCATTTTAGCGATCAACTGCTCTTTAGTCAATGGAATCCTTTTCCCTTAGAACACAATTTCGCACCATCTTTCTTTAATTTTTCCAACTTCAGTTTCGAAAACAGCGTAGTTTAGAGGGTATCTTAACTTCTTTTTAAACTCCTCTTCTTCCAAAGGGATACTTTTATTCTTGTTAATTTCTTCGAGGTCGATTGATATCTCAGGTATTTTATACAAGAGGATGCTTCCATCGTAGGTATAAACAAATAAAAGTCTGCCATAATCATCAAATTAGCAGCTGAATGGTAGTTTGTTGGGATCGTTCTAATCTATTGCAACTTCTATCTGATGGGTAAGCACCAATTTCGGCTCACTGTGCTTATACCTCAAGATGTAAATTTTGCTGTGACTGTTCAATATGACCGCTGCTGTTGTAATCGAAATATCTCCATCGCTAATTATCATTTACGAGATAGAAATAACACGTCTGCTGGGTACGAGCTCTTTTTTTGAGAAAACAATCTTTTTGGCGAGGTCCAAAAGATAGACATTTCCGCCCTTATCTCCCGCCAATAGATGATTATGATGCTTGGACTATGAACTGAAGCATGAAATGTTCTCAACTTCAATGGTATTCTGGGAAACATATTCCTTCACAGATCCCTCATAATTCTTATTCTTTTTCTTTTATTCGATCTCGTACATACTTAAACTTAATTTATAGAGGATTGTCTAGTTTAATACTTCATCGATGAGACGATAGGGTTGGGGGAGGACGTCCTATCTGTGATCAGGATTGCAGATGTCCCACTAATTTAGATCAAACTTTTTCATAAGTTATATTATAGTTAGCATCATGGATCAATATTACGTCAATATAAATCATCTTTAATTGTTTCCTCTCGATTTTAGGTGGTAACTTGAAGTTTACAAGGAATTCTATATTTTTAATAATTGTTAAATTTGTCTTATAACTAATCTTTAGATTATTCTTTTGAATTGTACACATATATATTGTACATTTATATTATAATGAATGAATATTTTATTTTTGAATCGATGTTGAAATATACTATAAAATTAAAATAAAGATGATTAATTATTAAAAAAGGAAAAGTCAACTTTTATCCATAAATATTATTTTTGTTCACTATTTTATATGAGCCATACGAATAAAATTCACATATTCGTCTTTTAATCCTTGAATAAAAATAATAAAATTGATTAAAAAATACAATTCGCCAAATCAATTTTTAATAATTAATTTAAGGTGTAGGAGTAGTAATTTATGACCTAAGATATGAAGATTAAGTTCTATTTGTTTGCTTGCTTTTTTAATATTTAAGTAAGAATAATAAAGATAAATCTCTCATTTTGCTGTTATGCGCTTTTAGTTAATTCATTTATCCATTGAGCTCACTGGGTAGCATCACAAAGTCAAAAAATAGTGGTCTTATCAATTAAAATAAAAAACTGTTAATTTGAATAAAACTCAGATATTGGTGAACGAGATTTTATTCAAATTATTTTAGGGCTGATTTGATTCGCACAAATGATATTCGATCATAAAAAGAATCTCTCTTCCAGGAACAACAACAAAATAACATTTTGTAAAAATATAGACTTATCAACATTATTAATCCGGCATACATTCATTCGAATAATATTTTGTATTATATTAATTAATGAAAGGCAAGTTAACCATTTTAACGTTACTTTTAGTCATATGTTTTCTTGTAGCGTTCTTTGGATATCTTCAAGCCTATGATTTTAATCCTGAAATTTCTAAGACGAAATTAATCACTTATGAAGAATTAGATCATTACTAACCCATTCAGATTGTTCTGATTGTTGTTGATGCTCTTCGCTTTGACTTTGCTCAAAGGATTCCTTATTTGCAGTAAATGACCAACACTCACGCAGACCGTGCTCATCTAAAAAAATTAGTCGCTGCTCTGCCAACTTATACAGTAACAAACGTAAAAGCCATGCTCACAGGATCAAATCCTTTCTAATTTGGTAAGTTATATGAGATGGTTTATTAAAAACAAATGTAAATGGACAACATAGCCAGCCAACTAATTTCAAATGGCAACCAAACCATGATGATGGGGGACGATGTTTGGAGGACTACATATCAGTTCACGTCCACAGAGTATTCATGCGGTAGAACTTTCGATATTTATAAAAGAACTCTTTCTTGTTAGTAAAATATTTACCTTAATTTTAATTCAGTTGTGAAACAGAAATTATCTAATAACAATCAAGCAGCTTATTCATTTATAGTTGCTCATTTTCTTTAACTCGATCATTCCACGCACGCTTATGGAGTTCCGAATAACCCCTATTTACCTTCAATTTTTGCTAGACTTTAATACAACATACAAAATTTTTGCGATTCCATTGAAGATGAAACCATAATAATAGTACTAGGCGATCATGGAACGCAATAAAATGGAATGCACTGTGGCATTACAGATCTGTAAAGGTAAGCAACATTCTTTTCCTATTATAAGACTAATAATGCCACCCTCAATTCGTTTTATAAGTAACATAAACAGGATCCCTTTAATTCGACAGCGAAAACGGTTGATTTGGCTTCAACCTTTTCCATATTGTTAAATACAAACCTCCCTTCAAATAGCTTCGGCTTTCCTATCTTGGATATTCTTCCAATCAAATTTCATAAATATTTTCCACAAATTTAACTGAATGTTCTCAAATCATATAAAAAAAATATTGATTTCTATGGTATTTAAAAAGATAGAAGATGCTATAAGATTAATGAGTGGATTACAGACTCATCGAAAAATCAACAAAATATTTATCATCCAAAATATTACTACTAAAGAAGAGAGAAGATAATTGATGATCTTTATGATCATTGCCTGGTGTAAATTACTTTAGCAAAACCATTATTTGTGTTTTGGCTAATTCTACCTGTTTTGATCGGACTTATGGTAGGTATTTGGTTGCATAACTTTCCCAGCAATTAAAGAAAGTTAACGAAGCCTTTTATAATGGAGCAGGTGGCATGGATTGCTACTAAATTTTTAATTGCTTTTATTCAAGTTCTCATCTATGCTCAGATTCCCTACTTATAGGTAGTTATAATTGGTTTTATTCTCTTTGAAGACAGCATTAACAAAAAATACAAAATGCTTTGTATCATTGCATTGATAGCAGCATCTCTATTTGAAGCAAGCTATCTTGATATCTACTATCACAGCCTTTTTTATAATTAATTGGTGAGTACTTATATTAAAAGCAGTAATAATCTTTTGTTGGGAGTATATATTCTTTGGAGTGGTTATCAAATTTATTCTATTATAGCAGAACTGAAATCAATGCCCATACCTAAAACATAAAAGAAAAAAGAAGAACAATCATATGGGGTTTACATAAAGAATATTGTGTTACATAAAATAAAAACAAAGATAGCTTTTCTATGCGTTACTGCATCAAACTGCTTGGAGATAATAATTATAATTTTGACAGTAATAAATCAAATTCGCACTTTTGAATCTGAAAGAGCGTTTTAGATTAGGATTATGCTGCTCTAACTGATGGCTGTAGCTATTTTCCTGAGAATAATTTTACATGTAGTTCGAATAAAGTATAAAAGATAGTAATAATTGCGTGAGATATCAAATGAGGGGAACGCCAAATTGTATTTCAGTAGAAAATTTAACATAAACGTGTTGATCATTGCCATTTTCAGTTGTTTTTCTGAAAAATACGAATTTGTTCTCTTAGTAATTCTGCAGATAACCATCAATCTGCTGAATAGAAATAAAATTAATTTCCTCCTATCGTATTTAATGACAGAAATAATCTGGAGAAAAAATGGCACAGTCTATGAAATAGGAAGTATTAAAATCCAATATAGCTTTGTGTTTGGAGAATAATTTCAAGTTGCCAGAAATGTTATTGCATTTGTAATATTTTTTTGTGGCATACATTGCATTACCCTGTCATAAATTTATCGCCATATTTCCTTGAATTAAAAATAAAAAAAATAAAGCCAAATTAATCAGAGTGAAAGCATCATTGATATTAAAGCATCTTTGCCTCCATTAAATCAATCTAAATCTGTTTCAATACATGAACAAACAATATAGGCAGTTTAGCCTTCAGTTTAAATGGATAAATCAACGTCATCAGGTTAACCTCAATAATATCTGGCTGATTAATCTCCTACAAAACCATAACCATAGTTAAAGGCCTCTCTCGATTAAAAACCTTTAGTAGTTGATTAATTTTAAAATAAATAAAATGAAAGCAATTTTTTGATTAAAAAAAGTGATAAAATTAATCAATAAAGGTTTTGGAATGAACTTGGAAAGTATTGCCTAATTCCTTTGACTGGATTTTTATCAACAGTTATTAATTTATCTGTTCGAACAGGTACTTTCTAATCTATGTTCTACACGATAATGATGATGGTTCAAACATTTGAAATGGCTTTTTTGCTCATTATCTTGATTATCATTTTCGTCAGATGGATTACAAAATGCATTGACAGGGGGCTTGACAAATTCATGGGAAAATGATTATTAACAAAACATTTAAATACATTTTTAAAACTGATATAATAAGAAGGAGATATACTTAAGAACATTTAGACTTAATATATGCTAATTATTAATCAATAAAGGTATTTCCAAGTGGTTACTTCAGTTGCCTTACCACGACGACCCTTTTCATCAATTAAGCAGACACCACAACTTCGCAAATAATTTCTAATACGATCGGCTTAACTGAAGTTTAGCTATCTCCTGGCCTTGTTTCTGAGTTATAGCAATTCGGATATCTTTTGAGAGGAGATTCTAAAAGCCTCACCCTCATTGCTAGATTCAAATTCCGGGCTCGTTTCATTAGAGTTGCTTTTTTGTTCCATATTCCTTGTACTATAAGTATGAGCACAGTTTGTTTCCTCATTACTGATGTTACTCTGCCCAATGATAACTTTTTTGATTGAGAGGTCTATTTGTTTGCCTTGTCTTCTTGTAAATTAAAGATATTCCAAATAGATTGAAGTCAGAAGTTTCTAAACCTTTAAGCATGCACTATTGTAAATCGCTTCGTCTTTAGCACTAACACAGAGATGCAGATTTTAATTGCTCTCTTGCTGTTCAGGACCTTATTTATAGCCTGATCCTTTTCCTCTTAATCTTAATTTGAGAAGTTCATTTGTATTATCATGCGGATAATTTTTATTGTCACAGTTTAGACTGTCCTCAATAATCTTTTTCATATTAAATCCTTTGGAGCCAATGATCCTGCGAGCAACTTGGAACTCTCTTTCATTGTCAATTTGAATATCATACCTACATGTTAGTTTATTTTGTTTTAAACTGTTTAATGTCAACTCTTCATAATAATTACTTGCAGGTTACGATGCCTTGCTAAATTTGTCCTCAAATAATGATTACCAGTTCAAGTTATTTATAAAAGCATGCAACTATGAAAATATCTACGGATGGTATTCGTTGTTGCGGACCCAATCTATTTTGATCTGCAGACTACCTCCCCGCAGAGTCGCATTATGCAGCATTTTAAAGGATATATAAGCGTTAAGAAATGAGTTAAAGAAGATGTAGGCGTCTTTTTTTGACCTTGTTAGTATAATCTTGCTTATTTAGCCAAACTTTGCAAGTGACAAGGCTATATCTTGGTAGTCCATTTCAGCTTTCTCTAGCGAAGTTATATTGTGAGGAGCAGAGTATCCATTCTGATGAACCTATAGTGATAATCTAATAATTGGAAGACTATATCCATCGAATAAACCTTCATTTCTGAGTTTATTTTGCAGGTGACTGACAAAGCATGGGTTTTCCAATAGTTTTTAGATCCTTGATTTCTGTTATACATCATCGAAGCGGCTCACTTATTGATCGTTGTCAATCTAATCATATCAAATAGTTCATACAATTGAAAAAACTGAAGAGAACAGTCTTTTTACGGTGGAGCGATTGAAGTCCTCCGACGAGCAGGCGGAGTTGATGACGTTTTTGTCTTGGCTTCTTAAGATTTCATTCATGTGAATTTATCTGTTAAAATTATATTATTGAATAGCTGTTAAAGATATGAAAACACGATTATAATCATTCAATTTTCGACCAATTTCCTCATTTACGATAAATTCATATACATCATTGATTCATTTTAATTTTTATATCTGCATCAGCACATGCCTTCCGTATTGCGATTTACTGATCTATTGGTAGTTCTCCTTCAATTTGGTTTTCAGAATATTCTTTCGCTATTTGGAAGAACGTTAGAGTAAACTTTGAATCACGTAGTTTCCGAATTGATTTTTGGCGATTGGAATGAATCTTAATAAAGCAAATTATACTATAGATTGAGCACCAGACTGTCAATCAAACTATCGTTCAATTTAATGGAGGCTGATTTTATAATTTTTTATATTACGTTGCTGGCAAATTTATTGCAACATAACTCCGAAAAATGAGCTCCGATAATCTTAAGCACTTCTGGCTCTAACTATTTGGAGTGAGAAACAATGTACTGCATTATATAGTTTCCATATTGGCACTTGGAGAGTCTGATTGTCATTTTGATCAGCATTTACATGATCCGCCGTCTTTTTTCCTCATTCCGCCCATTCTCTAAATATTTTTGCACCACCCGGCAACCAAAGGGATGAAAAGCCAACTTTTCCAGCTAAATATCTTTTTACATACATTATCAAACACTATATCGGACAGTGCTTATGTTGACTCCAAGTTGAATAACTCTAGGACCCTTTGAATGATATGATTGCCATTCTGATTCACAATAATCTGCAAAAGATGAGGCTATAAATGTTTCATGATCTCCTTCTGTATTTAATCCTTGTTAGCAGCGTATTCTATAATTTTCTGGATAACTCTGCATCCATAGCTGTGCAGACTGATGAACAATAACTCCTTTTTGACTAAGTTATAGATAGTTTATTTGTGTTTTTCCGTGCCTATCTCTATATATTTCTGGATGACGTAGTTGCCAAATTTATCATAGACCAGTTTTGGCAGCTCAAATGATAAGTACTCAAATATCTTATTTTTAATAAAATCGTTT